>JAEEGL011265077.1_pt1 | contig 36525 bp, 20 predicted proteins | sample 9134231 | NCBI WGS metagenome assembly JAEEGL01 (sample SAMN16246548, study PRJNA631951) | gut metagenome | biome: gut microbiome; feature: rumen; material: fiber-attached | host: Bos | place: Iran: Karaj | collected 2018-10 | reverse complement strand
GTCCCTACGGTTTCTTTCCGCGAGACCGACCCCAAGGGATACAATTTCGAATACGGAGAGATATGGCACACCGAGCGTGACATATACAACAAACTCATACCGGAGTATATGGAACACTCGGCCGTAGTCACCGCCGTGGTCCTCTACGGCCTGTCCAACCTCGACCACCTGCTATCCCGCGACGGCCTGTATAAGTCTGGAACTGAATAGATCAGCGCTTTATGAAAAGGTTACTGGCCTTGATTCCGGCACCTCCCGGGAAGGTCCGGATCTCCAATGCCAACGACTTGGATAACAATACTATACTATCTTGGGAAAAGGTCCCAGGGGCCTCTTCTTACCAGATACTCTTCCGGGAGACTGACCGATCCGAGTGGGATATCCTGTCTTCCACGGATACGGATGCCGGATTATCCACACCGCTCAGCAAGGACAATTACTATTTCGCAGTGAGAGCCGTGTCTCCGGGCGGCCATCCGGGGCTGCCTGGAGTCGCAAGGTAGCGGATACTACTTCTCCTCGTAATCTATCCAGACTTTCATCTTGCCGGGATAACGGTTGTCCCAGGCATAATAAGGTATGCAGGTGATCTTGGAGCCGCCGGAATAGGCATTTATTTCGGTAATGCCGCCCAGAATGCTGCATTCGATGGCTTCAAGGACAGTGTCGGAGGTGAGTTTCATGGAATCATATCCATCGATATTGTCTATCTCCTCGGCGCAGTAGACAAGGGGACCTCTCTGGATGGCCCGTTTGCCGAGGTCGGCCTTTACGCGCGGGTCCGCCGCCACCATTTCGGCCGGCATCTCGAGGTGAAGCGAAATGACGTCACCGTCTTTCCACCGGCGGTCGATTACGGCATAGCCTTTCTCCACGCTCTCTCCGGCAAGCTTCCCGTTGACTTCCAGGGAGTAGGCCTTGCACCATCCGGGGATACGTATGCGGAATTGTGTACGGAGGTCGCCCTTCACTCCGACCTTTATCTCGGTGTCTCCGGTCCAGGGGTAACCTGTTTTCTGTGAAAGCGTTACTTTCTTGCCGCCGGCCTTGAAGGACGCGGTGCCGCCCATATAGAGGTTAATCCATACCGCCTCGTCGGACACTCCGTAGACATAGTTGCCCACAGACGGCAGGAAACGGCAGATCTGGCTGGGGCAGCAGGCGCATCCGAACCATGCCAGACGCTGCATTCCGCCTTCACATTCGAGTGGATTGACGTAGAAGAAATGGTCTCCCTTGAGTGAAATACCGGCCAGGGCGCCGTTGAAAAGGGCCTTTTCCATTATATCGGCATATTTGGAGTCCCCGGTGAACTGGTTCATCCTCCAGTTCCACAGTACCATTCCGACGGATGCGCAGGTTTCGCAGTACGCCGTAAGGTTCGGAAGGTCGTAATCTTCCGAGAATCCCTCATTGGTAGAGGTCTGGCCGATGCCTCCGGTGATGTACATGTTGCGCAGGACGACGTCGTCCCAAAGGCGGTCCAGCGCCTCCATGTAGCCCTTGTTGCCGGTGTAAGCAGCTACGTCTGCCATTCCGCAGTACAGGTACATGGCCCTCACGGCGTGTCCGGCGATTTCACTCATCTCACTGACCGGCACGTCATCCTGGTTGTACTTGGGGTCCCAGGCCCGGCCTTCGTAGTATCCGTGCCCGCGGTTTTCTATCAGCCATTCCGCAAAGTCCAGATATTTCTTTTCGCCGGTGGTCTGGTAAAGTTTCACCAAAGCAAGTTCGATCTCCTCGTGTCCGGGCACCCAGTGCCTTTTCCCGGGGCCGAAAACGCTCATCATGTGGTCGGCCATCCTGATGCAAACGTCCAGCAACTTGCGTTTGCCGGTGACCTTGTAGTATGCCACACCGGCCTCGATCATATGCCCGGCGCAATACATCTCGTGCTTGTCCATGTCGGTCCACCGTTTGTCAAGTCCGGTCAGGATATAGAACGTGTTTATGTATCCGTCTTCCATCTGGGCTGCGGCGAACTTGTCTATCCACTCGTCGCACTTGGCCTCGAGCACGGGATCGGGGTTGTTCTGCAGCGAATAAGCCATTCCCTCGAGGGCCTTATAGACGTCGGAATCGTCGAAATAGATGCCGGAATGCTCTCCGCTCCTTGCGGCCGCATTTTCGAAATTCCTGATCCTTCCTGTCTGGTTCTCGATCTGGTCGATGCAGACTGGAAGGGTGGTTTCCTTGTGGCTCATCAGTCTCGGAGACCAGAAAGCGTCATCGATTTTGACTGCGGAAAAGTCAACGGGGGTTATCTTCTTGAGGGAAGATTCTTCCGAAGGGTTGCATGAGAGGGCTGCCGCCGTAAGTGCGGCTATGGCCGCGAGTGAAAAGGAATGGTTCATCATCGTAGTGTCGTGACGCAAAAATAAGGAAAAACGTGTTCAATTGCAATTCAACAGTGGATTGGCTATATTTGCAAGGCAACAGAAATGATTCCTATATGGGTAAAAAGTCCATCGTTCCCATCCTTGCAGCAGCCCTGTCGGTTACGCTCTCCTGCTCGACGGAAAACTCTTCCGACCCGCTCTTCACTCCACTTGTCTATGTGGCATCAGCGCCGGATTATAATCCTGATACCCAGTACCTTAACCCGATAATCCCGGGATTCTGGCCGGACCCTTCCATCTGCCGTGTAGGGGAGGATTACTATATGGTCAACTCGACTTTCCAGTATTTCCCCGGCATCCCGGTTTGGCACAGTACGGACCTTGTACACTGGGAGAGGAAAGGATATGTCCTCGATTCGGACGATAAAGTCCAGTTCTGGAATGAGCTGATGGAATTCGGCATATTCGCTCCGCATATATCCTACAATCCTGGAAACGGGAAATATTATGTGATCTGCACACAGATTAACGGTCCTCTGGGATGTTTCTTCTGCGTTTCCGACGATCCCTCAAGCGGAGTCTGGAGCGATCCGGTACGCCTTCCGGAAGTCCCGGGCATCGATCCCAGCCTGTTTTTCGATGATGACGGAAGGGCATACATAGTCAGCGCCGCCAATCCGGGGGATGTCGGCGGAAAGGCCGGTTACTTTGATGACAACGCCATAATAATGTGGAATTTCGACTGTGGGAACGGCAGGACCTTCGGGAAACCGCGGATCATCATGCAGTCCGGAGTGCATCCGGAGCGCCAGCCGGTCGCGCTTGAAGGACCTCATATCTACAAGGTTGGCGGAAAGTATTTCCTGATGTGTGCGGAGGGAGGTACAGACCTGTCGCACAGCGAAGTGGTATTCGAAAGCGAGCGGGTCGACACCCTCTGGAGGCCCTGCGGTATCAATCCGATACTAACCCAGAGAGACCTTCCGGCCGACCGCCCCTGTCCGGTAAGCTGCACCGGCCATGCAGACCTTGTCAGCACGCCCGGAGGGCAGTGGTATGCTGTTTTCCTCGGAACCCGCCCGTATTTCCGCGACGATACTTTCAACACCGGCAGGGAAACCTTCCTGCTGCCGGTTTCGTGGAAGGACGGCCAGCCGGTCATCTTAGATGCAGGAGTGGCCATCGATACTGTAGTGGAGAAGGATCCGGAGCTGCTTGCGCTCGGGTCACGTAACCGCATCAAAGGATTCAACGGGTACGATCCGGGGCCACTGTGGAGTTCTACCGGGCTGTCGGATTTCGCCGCGACGGTCCGCGGCAGCCTGAACGGAAGGATGGCTTTCAAAAGGGACGGCCGCCTGCGCCTCGAGTGTTCCGGAGTATCGCTGGATTCGCTGTCAAGTCCTTCGATGGTGCTGGAAAGGATATCTGCCCATATTTTCAGCGCAGAGACCGTCATGCAGTTCGCTCCCGCCCCGGGGAAAGAGGCCGGACTTATCTGCTGGCACGATGACGACCACTATATGAAATTGGTAAAAACCATTGATGCTGAGGGAAATACGGTCCTGAGACTGGAAGAGCGGGGCGCTGAGCCCCGAGAGTCCCTGCATTCTCTGCTGTGGGGCAGGATGCACGGGGAGACCATATATTCGACCGACATTCCGCTCGAAGGGAAGGAGGCGGATTCTCCGCTCCTTCTCCGAGTCGAGGCGACCGATCCATGTACTTATGTTTTCAGCTATGCCGCCGTTTCCGGAAAGGCTTCATCGGTTGACATGAAGCCCGTCGGCGAGCCTCGCGATGCACGTCACCTCAGTACCCTGAACTGCGGTGGCTTCCAGGGTGCGATGGTGGGAGTATATGCCTATTGATTTGTGTTTCCGTTTATTGGCAGACAGGGCGGATGGACCTTCCCCTGAAGCGGCCGTCGCCGCTGAAACTGACCGTCAGGGAGGCATCGTTCATTCCGATTCCGGCAGCGTTGGAAGGCTCGGAAGGAGCGCCGTATAAGCTGGAAGACCAGTAGGCTCCGTTCTTGCCTATGTTTATACCGGTCTCATTCTGATAGCAGAAACCGGCAGCCGGGAAGAAGACGCTGTTGCCGGTTGACAACTGGGTAAGCATCCATCCCTTCACCTTGTTTCCATAAGGATCCATTACTGCTTCGCCATTCGCATCCATGACGGATATGAATCCCCACCTATAGTTGGCTTTGTCTTTGGTCAATTCGATAAAAGCCTTCATTTCCACATCCGTAGGCATACGCCAGAGGCCTCCCAGCTTGCGATTTGCCGCATCGTCGCCCGGTTCCAGCGTATACAGTCCGTCCGGGGCGTCCCCGGGACCATCCCAATAATGCCACTTGTCCGTATCGTAGCAGTACTTGTTAATCTTGTTATATGCCCCGTTGGCGTAGAGATAGCTGGACCAGTCATATTTCAGTTCGACGTTGTTCCGTTTGCTCCACACCAGAGGATCCAGGCTGGTGTAATAAGGCTCTGTTTCGCCCCAGGCGTAGTAATCCCCATATTCGTATTCCTTTGATGCACCCAGATTGAACGAAGCCAGCTTAAGAGGGTATGAAGTGCCGTCAGCTCTCTTGATGACAAGGCCTATGTCAACGGCTTCGGGGAGCGGAGTCCGCCCGTCGACGCCGTACTTGGCCTTATTTTTAGGATTGCTCTCCGGTTCGCAAGAAAGGGCTGCCATCAGTATAAGGACAGGCAGACAGGCATATAATCTGGGTAAAATAACTCTCATATCAGAAACAACTACATTGACAATATGCAAATATACCACTTTTTACGTGAAGAATGTGTTATATTTGCGTAAATGGAGTTTAGACTGTTATGGAAAACAAGAGACTTGTATCGATAGATGCCCTGAGGGGCTTCGATATGATGTTCATAATGGGTATGGCCGGGGTCATAACGGCTGCCTGCAGCCTTTTCCCGGGAGGCGCGGACTGCTGGCTCAGTACCCAGATGCATCACGCGGCGTGGGACGGCCTCAGGCATCACGACACCATTTTCCCCCTGTTCCTGTTCATTGCCGGCATGACCTTCCCGTTCTCTTATGCAGGGCGGCTGGAAAGGGGTGATTCCAAGCGTAAGGTTTTCTGGAAAACCGTAAAACGTGCCCTGATCCTGTTCCTCCTGGGCCTTGTGATCAACGGGATTTTCGACCTGAAGCCGGACTTCCGTATTCCGAGCGTACTCGGAAGGATTGGATTTGCCTGGATGTTCGCCGCCTGGCTGTTCATGTACTGTGGCTGGAAGGCCCGTGCTGTAATCGCCGTCATCCTGCTTGCGGGATACGGTCTTTTGATGACTATCCCGGCTCCGGATGCCGCCGGGGCGGGAAGCCTTACGATGGAAGGGAACATCGGATGCTATATCGACCGCCTTCTGATGCCGGACCATATCTACAGGAGGGGAGTGTATGACCCGGAGGGACTGCTGGGGGTGCTGCCTGCCATTGTGACGGCGATGCTCGGGCAGTTTACAGGTGAGTTCGTGAAGGATTCAAAATGCCGGAGGAAGACGCTCCTGATGTTCTGCGCCGCGGCGCTGCTGCTCGCGGCTGGCCTTCTGTGGAGTCTCTGGCAGCCGGTGAACAAGGCCCTGTGGTCTTGCAGCTTCGTACTTGTCGTCGGGGCTTATTCAGTTGCGATGTACGCCCTTTTCTACTGGCTGATAGAGGTCAAAGGCTGGAAAAAGTGGACGACGTTCTTCACGGTCATCGGGATGAATTCCATCACTATCTATATGGCTATGAGGATAATACCATTCGGAAGGATAGGCGCATTCTTTGCCGGCGGGCTTGCCGGCCTGCTTCCGGAAGCATGGGGTAGGCTCATCCTCGCCATAGCTACGTTCGCTGCGGGATGGCTGTTCCTGTATTTCCTCTACAGGAAAAAGGTTTTCCTGAAAGTTTAGAGGCTAATTGACCAGGACAGGACGGATAGGATTGCCGGAGGAACGGGAGATGTTGCTCAGGTATGCATTGCCTTTAAAGATATGCAAGGCCTCTGCATGTGAAGGAGTCCTCCCTTCCTCGATCTCAGAAGACCAGAAGAAGCCTTCTTCGTTCTGGAAGATGAGGTCCGTTCCCGCCATATAGCCGGTCAGAGGCAGGTAGATGCTTTTCCCGTTCCCCTCATATGTGATCTTGTAACAGCGGACTCCCTTGATGCGTACCAATTTCCACGTATGAACATTACTATCCAAGGTCTTTGCAAGCGCATCGACTTCCTTTTCGGTAGGCATTCTCCACCCGTTTCCGAGTTTTTTCCTGACAGGATCGTCGGCATTATCCAGCTTTCGGATGTCGTCTTTGAACCCATCGTACCCATAGTATGAATCAGTACAGTATTTCGTAAGTGCAGAGGCGTTCAGGATGAATTCGCCAGGAAGCGCAACATGTTGATATCTGTAGTTCTCCCACCTGTAGTCTTCTTTCGGCTCGGTTTCACCCCAGGCATAGAAGTCTCCCGTCTGGTACGGCTGGGATGCTCCGAGATTGAACGAAGCCCATTTTATGGTATGCCTGTCTATGTAAATACCGATGTCGACAGCCTCAGGAAGAGGGGTCTTCCCGTCGATTCCATACTCAATGTCTTCCGATACGGGTTCCTTATTGCAGGCTACTGCGACCGTCGTCAATGCCGCAATGGTGAGGTAAATAAGTCTTTTCATACTGAGAAAGGATTGCGATGATATGCAAATATAGTTATTTACCATGAAAAACCAACTGAAAGCAGGATGTTGAATCCGGGCATCGGATAGCCTTGGACTAATTGATAGGGGGTGTTGAAGATATTGTCGCAGAGGATTCCGGCTCTCAGCGAGGGCTGCTCAGACCGGTTCCTGAACTTCGGAAGGAGTATCTTCTTCGAGAGCGCAGCGTCGCACAGGGCCCACGGCTTGATGTAATAGTCCGGGATGTTCGCTGCGCGGGACCACCGTCCGCCGGAGCAGTTAAGGTTCCATTCCAGCGACCACCCTTTCCATCCGGCATCGAGGCTTGCGCTCCCGCTGTGGAGCGGGATGTACGGGATCTGGTTTCCGTATGTCAGGCTTTCAGGGTCGGTATGGTCCAGGGCTTCCTGGAGTGAATAGCGGAGGCAGATTCCGCCGGTCCATTCCCCGTGCCGGAAAGAGGCTGCCGCCTTGACATCGCATCCGGCGACGTCTACGGTCCCTATGTTCAGCATCGTCCAGCGGAACTGGGAAGAGGTGGGTATGGCCACGATCTTGTCGCTTACCCTGTTGAGGTACGGAGCTATGCGCGCAGACCAGCTCCAGCGGCCCCGGCTCCCGCTTGAGGAAAGGCCTGCGCCAAGTTGCAGTGCGGATTCAGGCTCCAGGGCGGAGTTTCCAATCTGAGTGTAATACAGGTCGTTGAAAGATGGCATCCGGAAGCTTCTTTTGGCGAAGATATCGGCCTCCAGCCATTCCATAGGTGAGTAATAAATGAAAACGGACGGCATCCAGGCATCGCGGAAGGCGTTTTCCCGAGACCATCCGCCAGCATCGGGCGTCTTGAACAGGTCCCATGCTCCGAGATATGCCAGATGGGCGGCGGCACGGAATCTCTCTCCGGTACGGCGGACAGCCAGGGCCCCGTAGAAAGAATGCCGGCGAGGAGTGACGAACTGCCCTGCATCGGATGAGAGCGAATTGAACTGGTAGTCCGTAGCAAGGTCCAAAGACCATCCTTCTGTGGGGGAGAAGGATTCGGCAAAAGACACGTATGCTGATTGCTGGCGGTAGCGGATGTCGTAGGGCAGGGCCATCGGATTCCGCTCAGGATGGGTGTCGTAATGAGTGTAATTGTTTGAATATTTGAATTTTACCGAGCTCGCAAAGCGTCCGGTCCAGCTTTGGTCAAGGTAACCTTGGATAAAGAAATCCTGGTCCGCCTGCCTCTCGGCGCTCAGAGGGTAGCCGGTGGCCCGCCGGATGACCGGACCTGGAAAACCGCGTTCGGAACCATAGGAATAGACCTTAACCATCCCTTCGGTGCGGTTCCACCGGCCGAACATCGATGCTTCCAGATGCAGGCTGCTCAAGTCGCCGTTCTCGCGGACGAGGGTTTCTCCGAAGAAGGGATACCGGTACCGTCCGCCTGTTCTGGTGAATTCCGCTCCGGTCCTGAGGCTCAGCCCTTTGCAGAGTTCCTTGTCCCATATGACGGACGGACTCACGGTTCCGAAAGACCCGCCCTTCAGCATGAAATAGCCTCCGCTTCCATCCTTGTGCGACGGACGGGAACTTTCCAGATAGACTGCAGCTCCGGAGGCGTATTCCTTGGCCGACTGGAGCCGGACGGATTTCTGTCCCGGATAAAGCGCCACCACGCCGAGGCCTTCGGTCGAAAACCTTCCGAGGTCCACCTGCATGTTCTGCGCATTGTCAATCTGTATGCCGTCCAGGAATATGCCGGTATGCTCGCTTCCGAGGCTCCTGACATTCACGGTCTTGAGGCCTCCGACCCCGCCGTAGTCCTTGACCTGGACGCCGGTGAAGCGGCGGAGGATGCCGTCAATGCTTGAAGGAGCCGCTGCGACTGTGTCCAGCAGGACCTCATCCGCCGGCTTTAGAATGCTCCGGCGGCCGAGTGCCGAGACCCGGGCAGCACCCAGGGTATCCGCCTCCTGGGCTGCCAGAGTCCAGGAAACGGATATCAGGAAGAGTGCCGCGATGAGTCTGGAGAGATGCACTACCAGATGGCGAAATGGCCGGGGCTGACACCGGCTGTCACGCTCCACTCCTTCGATCCGTTGACGTACAGGGAGACTGTGCCGGGATTGAAATAGTCGCCTGCATTGCCGGCAAGGACTACGCCGGGGCCGAGGACTGCGATGCCGTAAGCATTGGCGGCATCGGCCGGGAATGTGAAACTGCCTTTCGCCCCCTTGGTGCAGGACCAGGCCGTCATGACCTTAGGCGCATACCATCCGTCCAGGTCGCTTCGGTTTCCGATGCAATAGACGGTGCTGCCCGATATGGCGGCGACGCTGGCATAGTCGCCGACCTTTTTTACGGAGTTTCCGTTGCGCGAGTCGATGGCGAAGAGGCCTGAATGGGTTTTAAAGAAGTCTCCGTAGGTGGTGACGTAGATAAGTCCGTCGCCGTCGGAAAAGACTTCCTGCAGATTGATTTCCACATCGACGGTCTTGGTAACTTCGAAAGACTTTGCATCGATTACACTGACGGTCTTGTCATAGGCATAGTCGGGAGGCAGCTGGTAGGATATGCCTCCTGAATTGGCCACATATATCTTTCCGTTGTGTACGGCAACTCCCTCCGGCTGGTATCCGACCTCGATATGTCCTGCCAGCTTCTTGGTTTTCAGGTTGATGCGATAAAGCTGGCCCTTCGGGTTCTTGTAGTCTTTGAGAGTGGAGTTGCCCTCGGAGTCGTATTCGTAATCGGCATACGCTCCGGACCACGATGTCACATAGGCATATCTGGCGTCGAAGGCTATATTCCTCGGAGTCGGGACGGATACGGTCGCAATTTCAGTTTCATCCTGAGCTGAGAGGATTTCCACGATTCCGGAGTTGTTGACGGTGATCCATACTTCGTCCCCGTTGACGGCGATATCATTGCCGGTGTCGCCGAGGCCGGCCCCGACTGACGGATTCATTTTCTTGAATGCCCCCGTGACATAAGTGCCGTCCGAGACGCGGAGAATATCGAGGGATGAGTTGTTGGAACCCATGCTTCCCTCATTGAGAATGAATACCTTCCGTATACCGGACGGTAAATTGGACACGCTGACGTCCGTTCCGGTAAGTTCGTCTTCGTCCGAATGGCCCCCGGGCAGCGGTTCCCTTTGGCAGGCCGCAATAACGGCTATGCCGCAAACCAGGAAAAGGATTGCTTTTTTCATAAAACTGAGATTAACGTTCCTGCAAGGACTTGTCCCCGAGTCCTGATGCCAAACTTGACCGTGGCCGGTCTTCTGACTTCTCCCGGCTCCTGCCTTCTCACCCTCCGCGCCTTGCAGGCGCTTTCAGGCAATGGCATCGAGAAAGGAGCCGTTACGGATGATACAGCTGCGGGCACAGTCCCGGATTCACACCGGATTCCCGTTCACCACGATCTGTCGCAAACTTAACGTTTTCCTCGGAAAAAACCATTATATTTAAAAGTTTTTCCAAAATACTCCCGTAAATCGATGAAAAAACTTGTTTCAGCCCTTGTTTTAGCCCTGGCCATTACCGGTCCGGCGTATTCCCAGATACTTCCCAGTGCCACTCCTGAAGCGGATTCCATCGCCTTTGCGAAGGTCCGGGCCAGGATGGATTCGATCCGTCAGTACCGTCCTACAGTGGGCCTGGTGCTCACTGGCGGCGGAGCGAAAGGACTTGCCCATCTCGGTACCATCAAGATGCTCGAAGAACTTGGTATCCCTGTCGATATAGTCACCGGTACGAGCATGGGCGGCCTTGTCGGAGGCCTTTATGCGATGGGTTACACGCCGGCTCAGCTGGATTCTCTCGTACGTGACATCCAGTGGCCCGTGATGATGTCGGACAGGGTTCCGAACGCCTTTGTATCATACCGTCTCCGCAAATTCCGTGAGAAATACATGGTGCGCATCCCTTTCCATTATGATGGAGAGGACCTTGAAAACCGCATCAGGAAGGAGCGTCAGTTTGACAAGCTGGCGAAAGAGTCGGGAAACGGCTCGTCGGACATGCTGAGGGAATCGGTCAACAAGATGGGTATGGGAATGCCTGACGGTTTCCTTTACGGCCTGAATGTCAGGAACGTCCTGAGTTCGGTAAGCGTAGGCTATCAGGACAGCATCAGTTTCGCTACCCTCCCTATACCGTTCGCTTGCGTGGCGACAGACCTCTATACCCTCACGCCCAAGTACTGGACTTCCGGCCATATTACGGACGCCTTGCGTTCCACTATGGCTATCCCCTTCTATTTCAGGGCGGTACGCAAGAATAACGAAATCCTTCTGGATGGCGGAATGCGGGACAACTACCCCGTGGACATCGCCAAGGCCATGGGCGCTGACATCATCATCGGATCGGACGTAACCAACCCTCGCGGCATGGACGACCTCAATTCAGTGGGAGACTTCGTCTTCCAGACGATAACCCTGCTTAGCATCGAGACGTCAAATGAAGCGAAGAAACTCCTGGACCTGAATGTCCATCACGAGCTCAAAGGATACAACATGCTTTCTTTTGACGAGAAGAGCGTTGACGACATAATCAATCAGGGATATGAAAATGCCAAGAGTAACAAGGAAGCCCTGGAAGAGATAGCGAATCTGGTCGTGGGGAAAACCGATCCTGGATTGCCCCGTCACGCTCCGGCAGTGAATCTCTCCCAGAAGAAAGTTAAGGTGGATACCGTTATTTTTACAGGCATCCGGGACAATGAGAGGGGAAGCCTCCTTCGCCGTATAGACTATCCTTCCGATGGAATGTACGACAGGAATACGGTGGAACGCCTCCTGAACAAGATTTATGGGACCAATGCCTTCGAGGCTGTAACTTATCATATGCAAGGCGCTTCTGAGCCTTACTCCCTCGTTTTTGAGTGCCAGAAAGGCCAGGTCAACGAGATATCCCTCGGACTCCACGCCGATACGGACGAGTTCGTGTCGGCGGGGGTGAGCCTCGGACTCGGGACGAGGCGGCTTTCAGGACCGAGGCTTTTGACGGAACTCAAGCTTGGTACGAATCCTTCGCTTACGATTGACGCCTCCCTGAAGTCCGGGATAGGCCTTCCGACAATCGGACTTGCAGCGCGTGCGAGGCTTATCAATGTCTCGTTCGGACATGGCGCGGACCAGAATGACAGGCTCTTCAAGACCGCCTTGGACTTCTATGTCGAGGACGCGAGGATGCGCAAGGGGTCTATGCGAGCCGGCCTGACCGCGGAGATGGACCCGTATGAGCAGTATCTTGGCCTGGGTACTTACTGGAGAGGCTGGGACTGGAAGAGCTACTGGCTGTCAGCCTTTGCGAACTTCAAGATAGACACCTTCGATGACGGTTACTTCCCGACCAAGGGCGTCCGCATCACCATGGACGGACGCTATGTCTTCAAAGGGTACACTATCGACCTGGACCCTTACTATGCCCTTGATCCGGAAATGACAACCCCCGATGGCAAAGTCCCTGGCTATGTGGTGGCTTCGGCCGGCCTTGAAGGCGCTTTCTCCATTGTGAAGAATTTTACGGTCCTGCCCAAGGTCTATTTCGGCTATATGTCGTTGCACCCCGACTACGTCAATCCATACCACACTGTGGCGTCCGGCGGTTTTCTCCGGAACCGCTATACGGAGCACCAGCTTCCGTTCTTTGGGCTGCCTGTCGGATACCGTACTTGCTATAATTATACATATGTGGTACAGCTCGACCTGAGATACCGTTTCGCCCGGAAGAATTACATAACCGCCCGCTGCGGCGCACATGTAAGCGACCCCGTATTCAAGGAACTTTTCAATCAGGTACCGATACGTGCCTTAGGCGTCGAATATGCGCGCCAGAGTGTCATCGGGCCGCTACGCCTGGCAGTCCAGTGGAACAGCATCTACGGAATGAATATGTTCGCCTCCATCGGTTTCGATTTCTAGCGGAAGCGCTCTTAGGACGGCCCAAGAGCTATCTTGGGATATTGGGCTCGTCCCAGACTTTGGTCTCGGTGCAGTTGACCATCAGGCTTTGGTTGCCGACAGCGAGGCGGAATTCGCCTTTCTCAAGCCTCCATTTGCCGTCCGGCCCTACGAAAGCGAGTGAATTGGCCGGAAGGGAGAACGGCACCTCCAGGCTTTCTCCGGGAGCAAGGCTTATTTTTTCGAAACCGCGAAGACGCTTGACATCGGGGATTACCGAAGCCACGATGTCCGAACTGAACAGGAGCACGGCTTCCTTTCCCTCGCGGGATCCCGTATTCTTCACTATTACAGAGAGTTCCAGAACGTCTCCTGCCTTGAAATCCGAAGGAGATGACAGCCTCAGGTCCGAATATTCGAAACTGGTATAGCTGAGGCCGTGGCCGAATGGCCACTGGACGTCCATGACCGCATCGTAATTGTAGGATCCTTCCATGGTCTCCCTGTACTCCGAGACCTTGTAATCGTACGTATGCAGCGCGTGAGGGTGCTTCGAGTAGGTGAATGGCAGCCGGCCAGAGAAATTCTCGTCGCCGGATACCAGGGCGGCGAGCGCGTCACCTCCGTAGTTGGAAGGCAGCATGACGTCTATCACGGCTTTTGCAAGGGGCTCAATGTCTCCGATGAGGCGGGGACGCCCTTCGTTCAGCACCAGGATGATGGGCTTTCCGCTGAGGGCAAGCGCCTTGACAAGGTCTTTCTGGTTGGCTGAGAGGTTGAGGTCGTCCATGTTTCCGGGAGTCTCGCAGTAAGAGTTCTCTCCGACGCAGGCTATGACAACGTCTGCCCTGCGGGCGGCTGCGGCGGCCTTAGCGATTCCTGCGTCATAGTCTTTCTGCCAAGAGAATGGAGTCTCGTCATACAGTACTCCGCTCTCATAGGAAACATTCGGGAAACGCTTCTGGAGGGCCTCCAGGATGGTGTTGAACCCGGGGGCGTATGCATCTGCGTTGCCCTGCCAGGTGTAGCTCCATCCGCCGTTGAGGGCACGGAGGCTGTTGGCGTTGGGACCAGTGACGAGGATCCTTTCGTTACCCTTGAGCGGCAGCAGGCCGTCCTCGTTCTTAAGAAGGACTTCGGACTCGACGGCTGCGGCATAGGAGCCGGCTGCGAACCTTTCAGCACCGAAATCGGGATACTCCCGGTCCCAGACCGGATTGTCGAAGAGGCCGAGGCGGGCCTTGAGCCTGAGTACGCGGCGGACTGCGTCGTCGATGCGGGACATAGGTATGGTCCCTTCTTCTGCGAGCTCCACAATGGCGGTGACGCATTCGGGGTCATACGGGTCCATGATCATGTCGATCCCGGCGTTGATTCCGATGGCGACGGCTTCTTTCTTGTCAGCGGCGAGATGGTCCCTGACATAGAGATTGTCGATATCCGCCCAGTCGGTGACCAGAAGACCGTCCCAGCCGAGTTCCTCCTTTACCCATCCGCTCAGAAGCATGGCGTTTGCGTGAGTCGGTATCCCGTTGATCGACGCGGAGTTGACCATGGCGGTAAGGGCTCCGGCGCGGAAACACTCGAGGAAGGGAGCGAAGAATTTCTCCCTCAGGTCGTTAGGAGCGATGATGGCAGGAGTGCGGTCCTTGCCGGTGGAGGGGACGCCGTATCCCATGAAATGCTTGATGCTGACGGCACAGTTGTCGAGGCCGATGTGGTTGGGGTCTTCTCCCTGGATGGCGAGGGTCTCTTCACGGGCCATCTCAGACTGGAGGTAAGGGTCTTCTCCGTAGCTTTCCCAATGGCGGGGCCAGCGCGGGTCGCGGCCGAGGTCCATCACCGGCGAGAATACCCAGGGAACCTGGGCGGCGCGGGTCTCATATGCGAGAGCCTCGCCCATCTGCCGGGAATAGGAACGGTTGAAGGTGGCCGCAAGGTTGATTTCCTGAGGGAACATCGATCCGTCCGTCAGGTAGCTTGCCCCGTGGATCATATCAAGGCCGTAGATGCACGGGATGCCGATTTCTTCCATCGACTTTTCCTGTATCTGCCTGACCATCGCCGCCGTTTGTTCGCGGGAATGGGCGGCGTCGTGCATCACGTTCAGTATGGAACCGACTTTGTACTCGCCGATAATCCTGTCCAGTTTTGCCGGGTCCAGGGCTTCGTGGGTGTCGTCTTCCAACACGAGGATCGTCAGCTGGACCATCTGTCCGGCCTTTTCCTTAAGGCTCATTCCCGAAAGGACTTTTTCCACTTTGGCCTCTATGGCCTTGTCACTGTCTATGGCCGGCTTTACGCCGTTGCCTTTGCATCCTGCGATGGCCGCGGCCCCAATACCGAGAGCAGCCATTCCTCTGAGTATTCTATTCATATTTTGTCTGTATTGTTTTTCCTTGATAATCAATTATTTCCCCTTCTGTTTCCTCGGGGTTGAAAGGATGCGGGCGGGAGGGGTCCGTAACTATGATCCGGAACCGGCGTACCGTCGGAGTCCGGGTTCCCTCACACTTTCCTATAGTAAGTGTCCTCGAAGAATCTTCCCACCGGATCGGAATCCGGCAGAATCCTCCCTTTTCGTAGCCATATGTCTCGCCGTCATCCTCGTAAAGGGTGAAGGAAGCGTCGGCTCCGGCATAGACCATCAGGAGTATTTCTTCGGCCGGGACTTCGTCGCACCATTCGATTTCCGGTCCGACCGGTATGATGCTGCCCCCGCGGACATAGAGCGGAATCCTTTCATATGGAGCATCAGCGGTGATGTCCGTCCCTTCGCCGCAAACTGTTCCCGTATAGAAATCATACCACTGTGTTCCGCCGGGCAGGTAAACTTCCCTTGAACGTGCCCCGTATTCATATACCGGACATGGCATCAGGGCCGGACCGAACATCCATTGGTCTGAAATGTCCCTCACAAAAGGATCTTCGGGGAAATCCATCACGAGCCCGCGCATCATCGTGTAATCCTCGAAATGCACGGCCCCGGCAAGGGAATAGATATATGGCATAAGACGGTATCTCAGCCGCATATACCACAGAATCCCCTGATACGCAGGAGAATCTTCCGGGGCTATGTTCCAAAGCTCCCTTGGCGGCCACTGTCCGTGCGCCCTGAATATCGGGACGAAGGCGGCGAACTGATGCCATCGGGTCTGCAGTTCCCTCCATTCTTCGGCATTCGAAGGGTCGTAGAATTTCCCCATAACGGAAAAACCTCCGGCGTCCATACCCCAGAAGGGGAGTCCGCTCATCGAATATCCGAGGCCTGCCGCCATCTGCATCCTCATATCTGTCCAGGAGGTCCCGATGTCGCCGCTCCAGGATGCGGTCGAGTAGCGCTGCAATCCTGCGAATCCGCTCCTTGTAAGCAGGAACACCCTCTTTCCGGGAGTTACGCTCCGCTGGCCTTCGTATATGGCCTTGGCGTTTACAAGTGCGTATGTATTAAGATATTCCGTCGAAGAACCGAGAGCGTTAGGGGTAGTCAGCCATTTCTGGTAATCCATCGGCAGGCAGTCGCGGAGGTTCGGCTCGGAGGCATCCATCCACCATGCGTCCACCTTCTGGCCGAAGCGGGAATAGAGCTTCTCGTCGATCTGCCGCCAGAACATCCTGCGGCCTCCCTCTGCGTATGCGTCGTAGAAACTTTCGGGATGCCCGAGCCAGTCTGTCAGGGATGAATCCTCAGCGTGCGTATAGGCGTATCCTGCAGCCTTCAGTTCCTTGTAATTGTCTGTATTGGTGTAGAATTTGGGCCAGACGCTGATCATGAAGCGGCCGTGGAGGCTGTGTACATCGGAAATCATTTTCTCCGGATCGGGGTAGCGCTCCGGGTCGAACTCATGGCTGCCCCACTGGTCTTCCTTCCAGTACTGCCAGTCCTGGACTATGTTATCGACGGGGATATGTCTCCGTCGCATCTCTGCCAGGGTCCCGACCAGTTCGTCCTGGGTAGTGTATCTTTCCCTGCTCTGCCAGAATCCGAGAGCCCATTTGGGGATGATGCTTGCTTTTCCCGTAAGCAGGCGGTAGCCTCTGATTATGCTGTCCGGCTTTTCCCCTGCTATGAAATAATAGTCCAGCGAGGGCTCGAATTCCGATGAGAAAGTAAGACGTGACTGCTCGGCGGAGCTTCTCAGGGGAGCCGCCCGAAGGCCGAAATACGATACGTCTCCGTCCGGTTCCCATTCTATACGTATCGGAACCCGTTCGTGGGCGGAGAAACGACGAATGAACTTGTAACTGTTCGGATTCCAGGCCGGGCGCCATCTTCTGGACATCATCTCTTCGTTTCCGATGACGGTTCTCTGGAAACCTGCGTAATACTGCGTGAAATGATAATCTCCCTCTGCGGGCGCTTCCAAGAAGCCCTCAAAGACTACTTTTGCTCCGGAAAGGGGGATATGGGGAAGATTCCGTATAACCCATTCATTCTCAAAATAAAGGCTGTCCTCCCGCCTTGTAAGCGGCTTCCCTTCATGGGGTGTGTAGGTGCCTGTAAGGGCGCCTTCCTCCCCGTCCCTGTCAAACAGCCGGAAAACCCTTCCCAACTGGCTGTATGGCTCAGGATTGCCCCACCGGCTTAATGAATAGGCGTCGAAAAGGATACCGTATCCCTTCGTGGACATGATGAATGGGACGCTTATCTTGGTGTTGTACTGGTAGAGTTCTTCGTTAAGTCCCTTGTGGTTGAGTTCGCCGCTTTGGTGCTGGCCGAGGCCGTAGAACGCCTCGTCTGACGGGGAATCGAAACTGACGGATGTGCTCCAGGCCTTCTTTCCTTCGGCTTCGGAGGGTTTGAACGATGCCCTGCCATTGGAGGCGAGGGCTGTCCCGTCTTGGCGGTTAAAAGAGATGGAAGCATCTGTTTTGCAGATGGTTACGACAAGAGAACCGGTGCTGAATACAACGGTGGAGTCCGTTTTTTGTGTCGTGGATCTTACCCGTTTCCCTTTCCGGGGCAGTACCACGAGGCTCTCCCTCGACGGTATCTTCCCGGAGGGGACTTCGCTTACGTGTATTATCTCCGGTGTGACGGCTTCAAGCCTTATCCTTTCACCTCGTCCGCAATCAACAGTGACGGAATTGCCGCAGGAAAGGACGGCTGCAAGGCCGGAAAAGAATGTCAGCAGCAGGGGAATCCGTCTCATATCAAAATACCGGCGCACTGTCGTAAACGCTCTGGAGGGTGTATCCCTGGCTGTCAGTCCACGCTTTTACCAGTACGTCGATGACGTCCTTGCTGTTGCCAATATAGGCCCCGGTCGCGTGGTCGAGGTATCCGTGACGCTCCTGGCCGCTGCCGTCGGCTCCGTTGTCCCATAGGACGCAGGGCATTCCGAAAGTTTTCGCCGCCTTGGCGACATACTCCATATAGTACAGGAAGAAGGCCCAGGCCCGGGTGTCTGATTTTGCGCGGATAGAGCAGCCGAATTCTCCTACATAGACTGGGATATTCTTGGCTACATACTTGGTATACAGGTTGTTGAATACATCCTTCACGTGGTCTTCGTCACTTCCTGCGGCCTTCCTGCCGACGGCTCCGGTATGGCCCCAGTCGGAATACTGCTTTTCCCCTATGGTGTAATCGGAAGGATCGTAGAAATGGACGGAAAGCATAAGTTTCCCCGCAGGGTCGGAAGGCATGGTCATATATTTATCGAATGCCGGATTGGCGCAATACGTAGGTACTCCGAGCCAGCGGGTGGCATTGTTGCCTCCGGTTGCGCGGACGGCGTCGACAAATGTCTGGTTCCACTGGTCGAGAATCCCGCATTGCTTGTGGGGATCGGCCTGGAATGCGGAACTCCAGCCCCAGCCGCCGTCGTTCAGCTCGTTGAATCCTTCCATGATGAGCCAGTCGCCGCAGTCGGCGAAACGTTCTGCTATCTGGGTCCATACGGCCGCTATCTTTTGTTTGATGGCAGTGTTGAGGGCGTTGTCGAGAGAGGCATTGTAGATGTCCAGCCAATGGTCGTCGCCGTGATTTTCGTCATGATGGGTGTTGATTATCACGTTAAGGCCTGAATTATGGGCGAAGCCGACGACTTCGTAAACCCTGTCCATCCATGTCTTGTCGATTGTATAGTCGGGAGCTTCGCCTATCATGTTCAGCCATGTGACGGGAATGCGTACGGTTTTGAATCCGGCTTTCTTCGCTCCAGAGAAAGTCTCCTGCGTCGCGGGCTTGTTTCCCCATACGGTCTCTGAAGGGAAATTGTACAGGTCACCTGCTCCGGGATAGTTGTAATAAGCATCGAAATGATTGCCGAGATTCCATCCCAGGCCAAGTGTTCGAGAGAGCCTTACTGCCTCATTGTCAGCTAGTTCAGGGTCCTTTATCACTTCCTTCCCTTCCTGGGTTACCTTTAAAGACAGCGAAGGTGCGCCGGCGGATGAGACGGTGATGTCGGCGCTGCGGGAATCGTAATTTTCATTTGCCTTGACATTGATTCCGAGCTTTATCCTGTAGTCTTTGTAAGTCCCGTCGGTAACGGTGATCCATGCCGGAATACCGGTCAACTTGGGACGCGCCGGTGCGGTTATGGTAAGCTGTGCGGTGCCGCCTTCCGCCTTCATTTCTATCGGGTTGACAGAGAGGGTGATGGCCTCGGGTGCAGGATCATCCGGGGTGACAGGGGTGTCGGGTTTATTGCACTGCAGCGCCATCATAGGCAGGCACAGGAGAAGGTATAAGCGTTTCATAATTATCTGGATGGTATGTTTTCTCTGGTATAGACATGTTTTTCACCCATAACGGTTTTCCACCATGACGGTGTGTTCAGCGGGCTGCTGCTGATATTGACGTTGCCCTGGTCGTCGGAGTCCGGCCATACGAGGAACCAGGACCAGGGAGTACCTCCTTCTATGTTCAGGGCCGGGTCGGGAATATTGCCGCATTCGGTAAGGGCGAGGATCTTCTTTCCTCCGGTAACCTTGTTTGCGAAGGCGAACTGTTTCAGCTTCATTCCGGTGTTATCCTCGTATACGTCAACCCCGGCTATGTCCACCGCATCGTCTCCGGGGTACCACTTGGCGGCTTCTTTTTCAAATCCGTCCACCACGTCTATCGTCCACACCCACAGGAGGTTGTTCAGGCCGTGATGGTTCTCGAGACGGTCTCTCAGGAGATTCCAAAGGGCTTTGCAAGGCTCGGCTCCATAACGTCCCCACCAGAACCATGCGCCGCCTTGGGAGTCGTATCTGGTGTAATTGCCTGCAGCCTCGTGCAGCGGACGGAACAGGACCGGTATACCCTCGTCCTGAAGCTTCTTGAGGGTGACGGCGGCTTCATCGATGTCCGAGAGTATGAACTCGTTCTGCCAAGTTCCCTCCTTGACGGCCTCCCGGATGTCGAAACCGGTATCCTTGGTGTAGAAAGCGTATCCGTCGGTATTCCCGCTGCGGTAAGCCTCCTCGCTCGGAGGAACGTTCCAATGCCACATATACGTTATCACGCCGCCTTTGTTCCAATGCTCCTTCTGCGCCGAAATGTCGGTGTAGTCCCTTACCCACGTCCATCCTGGAGGAGTGGGGGAGAATTGCAGGAATATGAAGTCGTACCCTGCGAGGGCGGGATGGCTTCCGGTGGCATTGAAAACCGCATCCACGAAATCGTTGGTGTGGCTATGGGCAGACTGGACTCCGGAAAGGGTCCGGTTCCCGTAACTGTCCAGAAGGAAGGAATACAGTTTCTTGGTTTCAAGGCTGGCTGATGGATTTACCGGGGCCTTGGGTATGAGGCTTTTGTCCACCTCCGGGACATCCGGCTTTTCCATCCCTTCCTGGACTATACGGACGGTCTTGCTGAGCGTTCCGGCCTTGATTACCAGTATGCCCTCCCTTCTTTCAAAGGATGGGTTGGCCCCGATTTCAAGTCCGTACGTAATCTTATATGTCCTTTTGTCATAGACCCCGTCCTTAACTGTGACCCAGTCGGGATTTTCTACTATTCCGGGCCTTTGGGGCGACGTTACCGCCAGCTTGACGGTCGTTGCAGTGGACCCGGTCTCCACGGGATCCGGGCTTACGGTAATCCCTGACGGGACATCCGTTCCGGGAGTCCCGTCGTCGGGTCCGTCTTTGCCGCAGCTCCAGGCCGAAAGTGCCAAAAGACACGCCGCGAGTATTTTGCGGATTCTTTCCATCAATTATATATTGGATCCCGGAGGGAGGGTCAGCCCCCTCCGGAATAATGTTGTCTATCTCAAAGAGAGACGGTAGTTGTCGATGCAGAGTCCTGCAGGGACGCCTCCGGCCATAAAGCCATTGACGCCGGACGAGCAGTCCAGGGCGCCGCTGAGGCCGAGATCGATGGTGACGGTGATCCACTTGCCGCCGGTAGTTGCAGGGAACAGTCCTGCGTCCTTGCCGCCGGTCCAGTTGTCGCCGAGGACGGGATTGAAGGTCATCCCGGCTGCGCCGTCGAATGTGGACAAGCCCTCTTCGAGCATGATATCCATCTTGACGACATACTTGGATGCATCATCGATGGTCCACGCGGGAACATTCTCGGTGTATTTGGACTGGTGGTTGCAGCAGACGACCCACTTCTGGTCGGTGGCGTCTTCCTTGACTCTCAGGTAGAGTTCGTCATCGTTCACCCAGACCAGCTCTGTGGTTACTCCACCCCAGCCGTCGGGCTGGTCCCAATAACCGTTGTGACCGCCGTGGTTGTCCCAGTCGACGAGCACGATGTCGCTGACGAAGATCGGATCGTATGACTGGTTGTCATAGGTGATGTAGACCTTGTGCGTGATCCAGGCATAGCCGAACACCACCAGGCCGTACTGGTACATATTCCTGACGGCCTCGCTGTCGAGTTCGACGGTAAGTGAAGTGCTGTCGGAGCTTAAGCCGTACTCGCCGAGCTTGGGCCATCCGCTGATATTGTAGCAGAGCTGCATGTTGTTGTAGTCTGCCGGCGTGCACTCATATTCGATGTGGAGGGTAGCGCCCTTGAGCGGGACCTTTGCGAAAGCATCGGCACCGAGGTAGAGGGCCTTTCCACCGTCCCAACTCTGGTCCATCTCGTGGCTTCCTTCGAACAGTACGATTACGGTAGTCATTCCCTTGACATTGATGGTCATGGCGCAGAGCTCTTCTTCGCCGGTAGTCAGCACGAAGCGAGGCTGATAGGAAGCGGCTTCCAGGCTGACGGGTATGGTGAAGACCATCTCGTCGTCGGCACGTTTGGAATATGCGGTGATCTTGGTGTCTCCGAAATAGATTGCCTCGATGGCATTGAATCCGGAGCCGGTCATCGTAATCTCGTCGCCGACGGATGCTGATTCGGGCAAATCGGTGACCTGGACCACTCCGGCAGCCTTGACGATGAGGTTTTCGCTGCTGGTGACGGTATTACCGCTCTTGAGCTTGAGGGATACCTTTCCGGTCACGGACTTGGGATCGGAGGTGACGGTAATCTCGGTGTCGGAGTCAATGGTAAACTCGCAGGCCTGGGAACCGATGGATACGCCTGCAACCTGATTCAGGGCAGTTCCTTTCACCTTGAACTGGTCTCCGGCAACGATCTCGCCGGGCTCCACCGCCTCGATGACTGGAAGCAGGAGTTCATAAGGAACCGCAACCGATTCTCCGTTCTCAAGGTGCAGGACGATGTCGTCGCCCTTTGCGTCCTCGGGAAGGGTGAACGAGATCGCACCTTCTTCGGAGAGGTCGAATGCCGGCCAGGAATTGTCCGCGTTGACTGCGGGCGCTTCAAGTGATTTGACAAGGTCGAGGTCGGTTCCCTTTATGGTCATGAGTTCTCCCGGAACTGCGGGAGCGGGCTCTGTGGAAGAGACGGATGGCTTGACCGTAGCGATGCTGCCTGCGGGGACTTCCACGCCGGAAGCCATTACGAGGACCACATCACCGTCCTTTGCCTCTGCCGGTAAGACGAAGACAAGCTTGGAAGTCGTAGCCGACTTGAATGTCGTGATCTCCGCACCTTCGACTCTGACCGATTTCACGAGGGTGAGATGGTCGCCTTCGATGGTGATTTCGTCACCTGCCTTGGCAGTTGTGTTCTTGACTGTTCCCTTAGCGGTACCGATGGTAAGCGGAGTCTTGAATTCGATGATGTTGAGAGTGGAGAGAAGGTCCTCGTCGCCTTCGGCCTTCTCCTCGTCGACGGTTCCGATACCTACGGTTCCGGTCTCGGCCGTTTCGGGCACTTCGACCTTGATCTCATAGCGGGAATGGCTCTTGAAGAGGTCTTCGGAAATCCGCACGTCCTTGGTGAAAATCACCTCGTGGATAAGGTTGAGGTACTCTCCTTTGATGGTTATCACGTCGCCGGGATAAACCGAAACGGGGGCGAGAGCGTCGAAACTGATCGGCTCGGAATAGGTCAGTTCGGTCTTGCCGGTGATGACTGTACCGTCGGCAAGCTTGAGCTGGGGATATCCGGGCGCCGAAGTCTCCTTCGGGACAGTTACCCTGATCTCGGAATGCATTCCGGACGCAACAACCTGAATGTCAGTTATTTCATTGCCTTCAGGGATGATGACGGCCTTCACTTTGTCAAGGTTGGATCCAAGGAACCGGAGGGTGCCGCCACGTACTACCGGCTGGGGGCCGTAGGCCTGCAGGAGGACCCTGCCGTCGGATGCATACTGGTCGGTGTCCAGTTCTTCCCTGGCGCAGGAAAGCGCCGTTAGGCAAAGTATCGCGAGGATGGATGTCAGTTGTAATATCTTTTTCATATGCATCTCTCGATTATTTGTTAGGGACAGCGCGGATGTTGTCCAGCTTGATGATGGGATGGCAATCGGTACCCTTGGTGCCTCCGCTGACTAAGAAGATCGTGAGGGAGGTGAAGTCCGAAGCGGTGAGTCTGCCGGTCGCGATGGAGCCGTCGAAGCCGTAGATGAAGTTGGAATACGGTATGGTCACGGTAATCCACTCGTCTCCGGTATCGAAACTGCCGGTCGTTGCCCAGGGGGTATAAAGACCGCGGGGCAGTTCGTTGTTGTTGAAATAGGTATTGTTGGCACCTGCGCAAGTCACTCCGTCGAGGTCGACAACGTTCTTGTCGCCACCGGTGATCTTGTCGACACCGCCGACGATGAGCTGCATCGACGCTGCCATCCAGGGATTGGCGGCAGGTACGAGCATCTCGAACTTGAGGGACATCTTCTCCCAGTTGGAGAAATCGGCATAATCGGTAAGCCTAGGGGCTTCGGAGTAGGTGGGATCGACCCAGCCTCCGGGCCAGTACTCGAACGAGAAAGCGCTGTCGTTCCAGCCTCCGTCAGCATTCATGTCTGCATCTCCAATCAGCAGGTACTTGCCGGAGAGGGAAGTCTCGTCTTCGATGACTTTCAGGTCATTGTGCCAGCCGTGGCAGGCAGGATGGTCATCGGTGTCGAAGTTGAACAGTATACCTCTGGCATCTCTCCAGCGGAACGGGGAGGTGACGTCTCCGTATATGGTGGAAACCGTTACGGGCTCATTCTCCTTCGCGTCAGCGGGAACCTTTATTTCAATCGCAGTCTTGGTAAAGCTTACGATGTCGCACTTGGTATTGCCGATGGAAACCGAAAGCGGAACGTTGGGATCGGTCACGAAGTAGTCTCCGTAAAGGAAGGTGTTCGTCCCGGGAGCGGCGTACTCGTTCTTCATCGAAGAAAGGGTCGGGGCAGGGACAAGCACGTTGAAGTCGAACTTGACCGTGTCGCGGTCCTTGGTGATGAGGTACATCGTGTTGGAAACCTCCCCGGGAATCTCATTGGGGACGTTCACAAGGATGGTGTGGTCGGTTATGTAGCTGTTGTTCAGGACGGCTGTTATGTCATTGAAATCCAGCTGGTAAACGCTGCGCAGGTTGTCACCCACGATGCAGATCCCGTTGCCCATATAGGCTCCGGTAAGCAGAGAATCAGCCGCGGAGGCCTTGATCGGGCGCACATAATGTACGACGGGTTTGCCTTCTGCGAGACGGAAACGGTCGGGTTCATCCTCGCAAGCGGTGAAGCTGAGGGCCGTCAAAGCGGCGAGGGCGACGTAAAGTCCAGTCTTTGTAATGATATTTTTCATTTCCGGATTCGTTTAGAAGGTGATAACGGATAAGTCGAACTCCTTGGGCTCCTTGTCAAGGTTGGGGTTGAATACCACATCCTCGGATGGGAACGGCAGGGAGGAAAGCTTGGAACGGATGGCGCCTTCTGTCAACTTGAACTCGTTGGTGTTGTAGGTGATTGAGGAGGTGTCCCATGCGTTGTTGTCTTTATAATAGGCCTTGCAGACATCGTTGAAGCTGCCATTGAAGGCATTGCGCCTCTGGCCGAGCAGGTCGTTGATCGCGAAAGCGGCGTTGTAATAGCCTACGCGGACATAATCGTACCAGCGGTCGCCTTCGAGGGCGAGTTCGAGGTTGCGCTCTTTGAACACCTCTTCGAACGTGATGGATGTCTTCTCGCTGTAAACACCGGGAATGGCCCTGTTGCGGATGTCATTGAAGCACTTTACGGCAAGAGCGTCGGAGGTGGTGGTCTTGGGACCCTTCAACTTCGCCTCACAATATATAAGGTATACGTCGGCAAGGCGGAGAATGTGGGTGGAAAGACCGTAGGACATCCTGGAAGCGGAGGTCCCGAGAGCCTGCTGATGGTCGTAACCGTCTCCGTAGAGGAATTTGACGCAGCAGGAAGCGGTGGGGCTGTTGAGCGATCCGCCGGATGCATTATCGCTTTTGCTGGGGCCGTACTTCTCGTCATAGAAGAATCGCAGGTAGTCGAATCCTCCCCAGTCGGTCCAGAAGTAATCGTACTTGTCACCGGGGAGCATCATCGTGGCCTTGCGCCTGGTGTCGGTGTCCACCCTCTGGGCGGGATTCATCAGGACGTCGATTCCGAACTGGTCCTGAAGGGCGACCGAAGGACCGGTCCACTCGCCCCAGCAGTCTCCGAACTCGTCCATGCCTTTCGGCGCGAGGTCGGACTGGAAAGAGTTCTGCGCGGTCCAGGGATCGGGAGAGAAATTCCAGTGCCAGGAGATGAGGGCCTCTATGTTCTTGTTGTTCTGCATGCGGAAGATGTCGGAATAGACCGGCATAAGGCTGCGGCCGGAGTTCTCGATGACATCCTTCGCGAGCTCGGCGGCCTTGTCGAGGTCGGCCTGGTTCAGGGTGCCGCTGACGCCGGCTTTCTGGAGGTAAACCTTCGCCAGAAGGGCCTCGGCGCTGTAATAGTCAATGCGTCCGTCCATATTGCCGACCTTCTTGGGAAGGAGTTCGAGGGCCTTGTCGAGGATCATTGTGATATACTCGTACACCTGGGCCTTGGGAGCCTTGTAGACATTATTATAGTCACCGGATTCCAAAGCTTCGGAAAGGTCGTGGATGATGGGAACGTCGCCGAAGGAGCGGGCCAGCATAAAGTATGCGAAAGCCTTCCAGGTGAGGGCTTCTCCCATGCACATTTCGACTGTGGCCTGGCTGGGACCCTGTCCCTGCGCCTGTTTCAGGCGGTTGTACACCGCGGTGGCGTTGGAGTTGACGGCCCAGAGAGAATAGGACATATTGGTAAGGGCTTCGTCGGAACCGTTCACGGTGAACTGGAGATACGGGCTGGAACCCATATAATAGTTGCCGGAGAAGCATTCGCCTATCCTGTAGAAACCGCGGATAACATCGTACCAGGGAATGTTGTAAAGGTAGTTTACACCCTGGATGCACTGGTTGTCGTCCTGATAGAAGTTCTGTGAATTGTAACTGTCTTCATCCGGCCTGTCGAGGAATTTCTCGCAGGAAGAGGCCATGATGAGGGCGAGGACGGCAAGGATGGAATATTTGATATAATTTTTCATTTTCATATCCTCCTTTCTTAGAATGTGATGTTGACACCGAAGGAATAAGCCGTAGGTGAAGGATAACGACCGTTGTCCAGTCCCATCACGTTCACGGATGCGGTGCTAGCGCCGATCTCGGGATCATAACCCGTGTACTTGGTGAAAGTGAGCAGGTTCTGGATGTTGACCTGCAGACGCAGATTGTCGATCCTGGCCTTCTGGATGATTCGCTTGGGGAAGGTGTATCCGAGGGTTATGTTCTTTACTCTCAGGTATGAACCGTCCTCGATATAACGGTCGCTCAGACGATCGTTGTCATTGGGGTCGCCGGTGGTAGCGCGGGGAAGGGTGGCGCCGGGATTGGCTATCCTGACGTTCTCCGGATCCTCGAACCAGTTCCATACGTTGTTGGTTCCGTCATAGGTCTTCTCGGGATCGATAGCCTCGAGCCTGGTGCGTCCGAGGACTGAAGAAGGCTGGTTGGCCCACGCGCTCTTCATGTTCCCGACCTTCATGTTAAGGTAGTTGAGGACCTTGTTTCCGTAGCTTCCGTTGATGAAGATGGACAGATCCCAGTTCTTGTAAACGAAGGTGTTGGTCCATCCGAAGGTGAACTTGGGCATCGGGGAACCAATGTTGGTACGGTCGGCTTCGGTGATCCGTCCGTCTTTGTTGATATCCTTGAAGCGGATGTCGCCCACCCAGGTCGTGTTGTACTGGTTGTAGTCGGCGATGTCCTGGGAAGGATGCCATACTCCGTCGGCGTCCACCGTATGGGGCATTGTGTCGCCCTGGACCGGTCCGGCCATGACTTCTTCAATGCTCTGGAAGATGCCGTCGGTCTGGTATCCGTAGAAGCTGAACAGAGGTTCGCCGATGACTGACTGCGAGACTATGTCGCTCCACTGTCCGTATCCTACGATCGCCGCTGAAGCGGTGCCGGAAAGGGCCACGAGTTTGTTGCGGTTGAATGAAATCTGTCCTTCGCTTGTCCAGTGGAAATCCTTGGTCTCCACGGGATGGGCGGTCAGGGTGATCTCAACTCCGGTGTTCTTGATGGAGCCGTAGTTGCCCCACGGCGCCTGCAGGCGGGAAGACTCGTTTCCGAGTGTGCCCATATAGGAAGGCAGCTGCAGGGGCATAAGCATATCGTTGGACCTCTTGTCGTACCAGTCTACGGTAAGGGCGAGGCGGTTATGGAAGAAGGAAAGGTCGAGACCCACATTGGTCTGCACCTGTTTCTCCCATTTGATTCCGGGATTGGGAAGGTTGGCCTGACGGTATCCGCGGCCGATTCCCGTTCCTACCGATTCCATGGCTGCGCCCCACTTGTATGAACCGATGGAGGCGTTTCCGGTCTGTCCCCAGCCCACACGGATCTTTCCGTCCGAGAGGATGTCCTTCGCACCTTTCATAAAGGCCTCGTTGGTGAAACGCCAGGCGATTGCGAACGAGTGGAAAGGAGCCCAGCGGTTTGAGGGACCGAAGTTGGAGGAACCGTCATAGCGGAATGTGTATGTCGCGATGTAGCGGTTGTCGAAATTGTAGGATTCCCTGGTGAAGAAGGAAGCCATGGAGGAGGATCCGTAACCATAGCCGATGACGGGAGTTCCGGTACCGAGGCTCGGATTCATCACTTCGTTCGAAGGGAGACTGGTATTGGAGACCGACATATAGTCCCAACGGCTTGCCCAGGCCTCCTGGCCGACCATGGCGGTGATGTTGTGCTTGCCGAAGGAGTTGGCGTAGGTCAGATAGTTCTTGATTTGCCAGTAGGTTGAGTTGTTCTTCTGGCTGCGGATGTCGTTGGCCGCTCTCTTGTATGCTCCGAGATCGACGCTTGGATTGAACGTGTCAGCCTTGGAATAACTGATGTCATAACCGAGTTCGGCGTGCCAGGTAAGCTGCTTCAGGAACGGGAATGTGATGTCCGAGAAGATGTTTCCCTGAAGTTTCTGCCTCTTGAGGAGGATTTTCTCCAACATCGCCATGGCGACGGGGTTGATTATGGAGTAGTTCTGCAGCTGGATGCTGTAGTAGTTGCCGTCCTGGTCGTAGATAGGGGCGCTCGGAAGGGATGTGAGGGAGTAGGTGATGATACCTTCGTCCGAGTCGACGAGCTTGAGGTCTTCATCGGTCATCGAGTATGTGGTGCTGAGACCGATCTTCCACCAATCCTTGAGCATGGCGTCAAGGTTGGAGCGGACCGAATAACGCTGGAATTCGGAACCGATGATGGTACCCTGCTGGTCCATCCATGATCCTGATACATAATACTGTACCCTGTCGGTGCCGCCCTGGGCGCTGATCTGGTGCTGATGCTGGAGGGCCGTGCGGAATACGGCGTCCTGCCAGTTGGTACCCTTTCCGAGGATGGAGGGGTCTGAGTATTCCTCTCTTTCCGACACCATCGCGACGGAGGCGAGGTCGTTGTAGTACTCTGCGAATTCACGGAGGTTAAGCAGGTCGATCCTGCGGGTCTGCCTCTGGAGGGCAACCATGCCGTCATAGGAGAATTTCGCATCTCCGCTCTTTCCTCTCTTGGTGGTGATCAGGACCACTCCGTTCGCTCCCTGGGCTCCGTAGATGGCCGTTGCGGAAGCATCCTTGAGGATCTCCATGCTCACGATATCCGAAGGGTTGATGGTACTGAGCGGGGAAATGGTCGATACGGCGCCGTTTCCGAGGGCGTCGCCTAGTCCGAACGAGGCTCCTGACTGTCCGCCGCCCTGCATGATGACGCCGTCGATGACGTAAAGCGGCTCTGCGTTGGCGTTGATGGTCGCCTGTCCGCGGACGCGGATGGATGAAGAAGAACCCGGAGCTCCCGAAGTCTGAACTGCGGTGACGCCGGCTGCACGTCCCTGGAGGGACTGGTCGATGTTTGTGATGATGGATCCCTTGATGGCATCTTCCTTCATTGAAACGGATGCACCTGCCAGGTCGCTCTTCTTCATCGTACCGTATCCCACGACGACCACTTCGTCGAGGAAGTTCTGGTCTTCGCGGAGGACTACGTTGATGACGGCCTGACCGTTCACCGCAATTTCCTGTTCAGCGAAGCCGACGGAAGAGAAAACCAGTGTCGCACCGTCTTTCACGGTGATCACATAATTGCCATCGAGATCGGAGCTGGTACCGTTGACGGTTCCTTTCTCCACAATGCCGACACCGATAGCGGGCTGGCCGTCAGGTTCGGTAATCCGGCCCCGGACGACTTGCTGCGCCATCAGCGTGAATGTTCCTGCAAGGAACGCAAGCATTGCCAGTAATAGCTTGTGTTTCATACTGATTTTTGGATTGTTAAAATGTAAATGGCTATTGATTAAATAGTTATATGATTTTGGTTTTTATGCCTGAATTATAAATTCCAATTATCTTATGCCTTAAAAATCGCTTAAATGTTAAAAATTCTAAAAGGTTTGCAAAAATAGTATGTTTCAATAACCTATCAAAATAATTGCGGATTTTTTTGTGCAAACGATTGTATTTTTTTTAAAGAAGTATGGAAAATGTGGATTTTTTTGAGATAAATCCGGGCAGTTGTTAAAAAAACAAAAACCGGCCTCAGAAACCTGAAGCCGGTTTATGTGCGGTAGGTGAGAGTCGAACTCACACACCCCAACGGGCACTACCCCCTCAAAGTAGCGTGTCTACCATTTCACCACTACCGCGGATTGATTGGGACTGCAAATATACGGCAGATTTTCGAATCCGCAAATATTTTTTTCATTTTTCGCAAAATGCAGTCCCGGAATCAGTTCTATTTCTTTATGAATTCTACGCGGCGGTTCTGCGCGCGGCCTTCCTCGGTCTTGTTGTCGGCCACCGGTTCGTGGCTGCCCTTGCCTACCGGACGGAGGTTGAACGGGTCCACTCCTTCCGCCTCAAGCGCTTTCACGACGGCCTCGGCCCTCTGCTGGGAGAGCGGGTCGTTGACTTTGTCCGAGCCCTGGCTGTCGGTGTGTCCCTGCACCTCGAAGCGGGCGGCAGGGTTGGACTTCATATACTCGGCCACCTTTTTTATCTCTGCCATCGATTCGGGTTTAAGGGTCGCCTTGCCGGTTTCGAACAAAATGTTGTTGGTCACGAACTTACCGGTCTCTGCAATGGCTTTCTCAACGGCTTTGGCAGCCTCCGAGAGATTGGTTGTCTCCTGCGCATAAAGCTCTTTCGCGCCGGCGCAGAGAAGTACGTTGGTGAAGCCCACAAACTTATAATCACCGTCGCCTATAAAACTGAAACGCTCTGGAGCCTGTACATTGGGCAGGCTGAAAATGCGCTGGTCATTGATATAGAATTTGAGTGCACGCTTGTTGAACGACACCGCCAGATGGTTCCACTGTCCCATTTTGATAACTGGCTGAAGATTATCCCAGAACATAGCCCCGCTTACCTCCTCATCGCTGCCGGGTTTCCTGAAACCATAGCCTCCGTAGTAATCGGGAGTCCAGGGACGGGCAATGATTTCTATGCGTCCTACCCTGGTATCCTGCCCCATATCAAAGATCACTTCCATGGATGACTGGCCGAAATCTCCCTCTTTGCTGCAGAACATGTCCCATTCCAGGGTAAAGACATCGGGCAGATATGATTTCATATTCTCCATCAGCGGTTCAACCTGGTTCCATGGGGAGGTGTAGTGCAGAAACTTCTGGCCGTTGATCACAGCCGTTTCGGCATTACCCTCGCCCTTGACATCCCACTTGGACGGGAATTCGCCAACCTGTTCATTCTGGAAGTCGTCCTGGAAGAGAATTACGCTGCCGCGGACAAAGTCGCTCTTGACCGATTCCGTGGTGGCGGCGGGAGTGGCCGGATCTGCTGCTTCCGGAGCGGCTGTGGCGGGTGCCGGAGCTTCCTCGTTCTGCTGGCCGCGGACGTCCTTCTTGTCCTTATCCTTTTTCTTGCCGACCTTACCGTCAAGCACGTTGTTGATACCCTTCTCGACCTTGTTGCCGATATTGTTCTCCGCGGCATTCTTGGCCCTTTGTCCAAGCCTTTCCAGAATGCTCTGTGCATCGGCGCCCGTGCTTACAAGCGCGATGGCGGCGAGTAATAAAATTATCTTTTTCATAAAGCGTTTATGATTGATTAAAAGTCAGTGCGTATCCAAACCACAAATATAAACGAGTTCCCATAATCAAAAAACCCTCCTTTAGGATAGTTTTAAGGTCGGTACTGTTCAATTTTTAAGGATTAATCTTTAATGGCTTAAAGAATTTGGGTTTTTCACGAGGAATCCGTAATTTTACCAGACATATGAAGAACACGATAGCTATAACCATTGCGGCAGCGGCGCTGCTCCTCTCCTGCGGGAGCGAAGACGTCCTGTCGAGTATCGACCCTTTTATCGGAAGCGACGGTACCGGACACTGCATGCCATGCGCCACCACGCCTTTCGGAATGATCCAGGTGGGGCCCCAGAGCGGTAACGGGAAATGGGACTATACCGGCGGCTACCAGTACAGGGACACGGTCTTGTGGGGTTTCAACCAGAACCGCGTCAACGGTACCGGAAGCAGTGACCTGGGCGACCTTCTGATGTTCCCGTACTGCGGGAAATGGGAGCGGAGCGATTATTACAGCCTTTACGACAAAAGCTCGGAAAAGGCGTCTCCCGGCTGGTACGAGGTCACCCTGACCGAGGCCGGTGTCCGGGCGGCGATGAGCGCCACTCCGCACTGCTCCATAATGGAATTCACTTTCAACGATCCTTCCACGGCCCGCCTGATGATCGATTACCAAAGCGGTACGTCAAGCCATGAAGAGAGTATCCCGATACATGTCATCGAGGCCGAGCAGCACTATGACAATCAGTATATGATTACGGGGAAAGCACATGTAAAGATGTGGATAGACCGCTGGTATTATTATGCAATATGCACCGATACGCCTTACAGTGTCGAGGAGGTGCTGCCTCCCAGGGATCCTCGTGAGATGGCAAGGCGCGTGGTCTATTCTTTCAGCATTCCCGAAGGCAAGAAGGTGACTGTCAAGGTATCGATATCCCGCACAAGCACGGACGACGCTGTTGCGAACATTATGTCCGAGATCCCGGGCTGGGACATCGCTGCAGTGCGTGAACAGGCCCGCGGACAGTGGAGGGACCTTGTATCCAGAGTCGAGGTGGACGGCAGCGAAGCAGACAGGATGAACATATACGGCGCCCTTTACCGCCTGTTCATGCAGCCTCACGACGTAGGCAACGCTTCCGGTCCCGCGAGGTACTCGACATTCTCATTATGGGACACTTACAGGGCGGCTCATCCGCTGTATACCATTCTCGCCCCGGAGATGGCTGAGAAGTTCATAGATTCGATGCTTGCCGAATATGACGAAGAAGGCCACCTTCCGATCTGGTCCCTCTGGGGCCAGGAGAACTGGGGGATGATAGGCGACCATGCGGTCCCGGTCGTCGTGGACGCATTCCTGAAAGGCCTTCGCGGAAACGACCCTGAAAGGGTGTACGAAGCCGTGAAGAAGTCCCTGACCGTCCCGCTGCCGAAGACCGACTGGAACCTTTATGACAAATACGGGTATTTCCCGTTCGACAAGGTCATAGTGGAGAGCGCATCCCGCACCCTGGAGTGCTGCTATGACGACTGGTGTGCGGCACAGATGGCAAAGGCTCTTGGCCATGATGCTGATTATGAGTTCTTTATCAAGAGATCCGGATACTGGCGAAACCTTATGGACCCGGACAGCAGGCTCGTACGCGGAAGGGACAGCGAAGGTAACTGGAGGACTCCTTTCGACAAGTTCAAGCCGGCCCACTGGAAGACCGGAGGCGACTATACGGAAGGCAATGCCTGGCAGTACACCTGGCACGTCCAGCACGATGTGGACGGGCTGATAGACTTTATGGGAGGCAGGGAAGCCTTCTGCACCAAGCTGGACTCCCTGTTCTCTCTTGGCAACGATATGATAGACAGCAGCGTAAGCGTCGATGTGACGGGACTCATCGGCCAGTATGCCCACGGGAACGAGCCCAGCCACCACGTGATTTACCTTTACGCAATGGCCGGACAGCCGCACAAGACAGCCGAACTGGTCAGGGAAATCTGCGACACCCAGTACAAGCCGACCCCCGACGGACTGAGCGGAAACGACGACTGCGGGCAGATGAGCGCCTGGTACCTTTTCTCCGCCATGGGCTTCTATCCTGTGAATCCATGCGGCGGCGATTATGTGATCGGCGCTCCGCAGGTGAAGGGAATGAAATGGCATCTCCCGGGGGGCAAGACGTTTGAGATGGAAGCCGTCGGCATCTCTCCGGAGAACAAGTATGTCCAGAGGGTCACCCTGAACGGGAAAGAGATAGAGGACGGAATCATCCGTCACTCCGACATAATGTCTGGCGGAAAGCTGACTTTCTATATGTCAAATACTTATATACACTGATATGGAAAAATCAAGAAGAGATTTCATCAAGAAGGCCGGAATGGGAATTGCCGGCTTCACCATCCTCCCGAGGCACGTACTCGGAGCGATGAACGGAGATAAGCGCTATGTCGCCCCGAGCGACCAGCTTACCCGCGGAATCATAGGCGTCGGCGGCATCGGAATGTCTCCGCTCCACTTCGCCAGCGACAAGGACTGCCGCCTCGTGGCTGTCTGCGACGTGGACAAAGACCATCTCAACAATGCCCTCAAGACCGGCAAGGAGCGTTTCGGCGAAACGCTGGCTTCATATACTGATTTCCGCGACCTCATAGTCGATCCCAATGTCGACATCGTCCATATCGCGACGCCGTCCCACTGGCACGGGATAATGGCCGTCGAGGCTGCCCGCCGCGGCAAGGACATCTTCTGCGAAAAGCCTATGACCAGGACAATCGGCGAAGGGCAGAAGGTGGTGGAAGCGGTACGCAAGTACGGACGCATCTTCCGCCTCGACACCTGGTTCCGCTTCAAGGACACTTTCTACGGCCTCGGAACCACAGTCGAGCCCCTCAAGAAGCTGGTCGACAGCAGGCTCCTCGGCTGGCCCCTTACCGTCCGCATTTCCGGAGCCAACGGATTCGCGTGGAAGTTCTTCTGGACGGGTAGGGAAGACCTTGTCCCTCAGCCGGTTCCGGCCAACCTCGACTATGACATGTGGCTTGGTCCCGCCCCCTACAAGCCGTATCATCCCCACCGCGTGCACCAGTCGTTCCGCGGCTATTGGGATTACGAGAGCGGCGGCCTTGGCGACATGGGCCAGCACTACATTGACCCGGTCCAGTACATCCTCGGCAAAGACGACGACTTCCCGGTAAAAGTGGAGGTGGACGCCCCACAGCAGCATCCCGATGCAGTCGGAATCTGGCGCAGCATCACCTATACCTATGCCGACGGATGCAAGATTATCCTTGAGGGGGAAGGCTTCGAGTCCAAGGGCAAGGTCCCTTACATCGAAGGCCCTCTCGGCAAGGTCTACAAGGGCTTCGAATGCACCATCCCGAATGTGATGGAAGTGATCAATTCGCTGCCCGATCCGGCTCCGCGCCACACCGATTTCCTCGAATGCGTGCGCAACCGCCAGCATTTCGCCCTCGACGAAATCATCGGCCACCACAGCGCCACCATCGTGAATATCGGCGCCTGCGCCTTGCGTCTGGGAAGAACGCTGAATTTCGATCCGGCCACCCAGACATTCATCGGCGACGAAGCCGCCAACCGTCTGATAAACCAGCCAATGCGTGCCCCCTGGGCCTCTATGATCAGGTAACATCATGAAAAAGAATTTATTCATACTGATAACCGGCCTGCTCCTTTTCATTGCAGGTCCCTCCTTCGCCCAGGACGCGCGTAACCGTACGCCCCAGACCGTAGTCTCCGATGTCCTGGCCAGGATCCCCGCGCAGAATGCGGCGGATGCCCTTGCCGACGCCGCAGACCTTGCCGCTTCAGCTCCGGCCACTGTAACGATACTGTCCGGATATCTCACCGACCCCGCCGTTAAGTCCAAGGCGGAGTATGCCCTCAGTTCGCTTGCCAATTATGCCTCTTCCCATAAGGAAGCGGCCGCAAAGGTAAAAGACGGCTTCAAGAATGCTTTCGGAACTGCTTCCGACAAGGTGTCAAAAGACTTCTTGCTCAGGCAGTTGATTACTCCTGCGGACAAGAGCGACGCTCCTTTCTTCGCATCGGCTGCAGCCAATCCCGACCTTGTGGCGACAGCTATCGGTGCCCTGGTGAACCTTGGCGCAAAAGACCAGATAATGGACCTTATCCGGAAGGACGCGGCTCCGCTCACCCTGCTCGCTCCGGCCGCTGCGGACCTCGGTCTCACGGAAGCCGTCAGCCCGCTTCTCTCCCGTAATGTCAGGGCCCTCCCGAAGGAAGACCTCGGAGCCCTGTGCAAGGCTGTCGGGGAACTCGGCAATGAACTGTCCCTGGATTTCCTGAAGGAATTTTCACCTGCCGATGAGGTGGTCCTGCTCTCAAGGATGCCTTATTACGTTGCAGGGAAAGAGGCCCGCAGGCTGCTTGCCGGAGACGATTCATATCTCCGCTGCGCTGCCGCCGACGTGCTGCTGAACTGTGTCACGGAAAAGAATGTGCCCAAGGAACTCCTGAAGATCCTCGCTTCTGACGACAGGCCCCTCCGCAATGCGGCCCTTGCCTCCGCTACTGGGAGGCTCGGAGCCGGGAAGCTTCTTCCTGCTATCCTTAAGAAGTACGCAAAACTTCCTGCCGATGCCCATACCGACATACTTAACTGGATGGGAGCCAATAAGTTGGAAGCAGCCCTTCCGACTGTCCTGAAAGAGTTTGCCGCTGATGGAGAAACAGCAGATGCAGCCAT
>JAEEGL010326867.1_pt1 | contig 36525 bp, 34 predicted proteins | sample 9134231 | NCBI WGS metagenome assembly JAEEGL01 (sample SAMN16246548, study PRJNA631951) | gut metagenome | biome: gut microbiome; feature: rumen; material: fiber-attached | host: Bos | place: Iran: Karaj | collected 2018-10 | reverse complement strand
GATGATATCGCATTTTAATAATAAAGGAGGAAATAAAAATGGCAGAATTTAAACCAAGAAGAAGAAAAAAAGTATGTGCTATGTGTGAAGGACATGTACTTGATTATAAAAACGCTGAAGATTTAAAAAAATACATAAATGAAAAAGGTAAAATTTTACCAAGAAGAGTAACTGGTACTTGTGCTATACATCAAAGAGAAGTTGCTAAACAAATTAAAAGAGCACGTATGATTGCACTTCTACCATTCACAAAATAATGTTCTATTTAGAACATTTTTTTTATTCTTAAAACCTTTTATTTATATATAAAATAATGTATAATATATTATGAGAAAGAAGGTATGCATATGAAGGTTATTTTCTTAAAAGATGTAAAAGGGCAAGGCAAAAAAGATGATATTAAAGAAGTAAAAGATGGATATGCAGAAAATTTCTTAATTAAGAATGGGTATGCTATTAAATATAGTAATAGAAGTAAAGAAATTCTTGATAATCAAATAGAAGATAGAAATGAAAAAGAAAAAGAATTAATAAAAGAATGTGAAGAAATTAAAAAGAAATTAGAAAGTAAACCATATACATTTAAAGTTAAATCTGGTAAAGAAGGTAAGGTATTTGGATCTGTATCTTCTAAAATGATATGTGATGAACTAACTAAACTTGGATTTAAAATAGATAAGAAAAAGATATTACTTGATGATGCTTTAACTACATTAGGACATCATAATGTAAAAGTAGAATTACATAAAAAAGTAATAGCTGATATAAAAATAATTATGGAGGATTAAAATGGAAAGAAGAGAAGTACCATACAGCAAAGAAGCTGAACAATCAGTACTTGGATCTGCTTTTTTATCAAAAGATGCTTTAACAAAAATCTGTGATGATTTAAATGAAGATGATTTCTATTTAGATTCTCATAAGATTATTTATTCAGTATTAAAGGATCTTCATGATGAAGGTATTCCAGTAGATATAACAATAGTAACTGATAGATTAGAAAGTGCTGGAGAGTTAACTAAAGTTGGTAATATAGATTATCTAGTAGAAATTGCTAACTATGTACCTACTGCATCTAATCTTGAATATTATATAAATATAGTTCATGATAAATCAGTACTTAGAAAGTTAATAGAAGTCTCAAATGAAATAAGTGCAGACTCTTATACATTTGATGGTCCTATTAATAATGCACTTGATAGTGCTGAAAGTAAAATTTTTAACATAGTTAATAAAAGAAAAACATCTGAATTTAGAAATATTCAAGATGTTGTTTATAAAGCGCAAAGTGATTTAGAAAAACTAAGTGAAAACAAAAGTGAAATAACTGGCGTTGCAACAGGATTCTATGATTTAGATAAATTAACTAGTGGTTTTCATGAAAACGAATTAATTATAATAGCAGCTCGTCCTGGTATGGGTAAAACTGCATTTGCATTAAATATTGCTACTAATGTAGCTAGAACTACTAAAAAGAATGTAGCTATATTTAACTTCGAAATGAGTGCAGAACAATTAGTAAACAGAATGTTTTCGTCAATTGGTCAAATAAACTTTTCTAAATTTAGAAATGGTAACTTTGATAATGATGATTGGAAAAAACTAGGAGAAGGTGCTAGTATTCTAGCAGATACTAATATAAAAATTGATGATACAGCAGGTTCTACTATATCTGATATAAGAAGTAAATGTAGACGCTTAGCTAGTTCTAAAGAAGGACTTGCTTTAGTAGTAATCGACTACTTACAATTAATTAATGGTACAAATAAATCAAATCAAAATAATAGACAACAAGAAGTATCTGATATTTCTAGAGGCCTTAAAATGATGGCTATGGAATTACATGTTCCAGTTATTGCCTTAGCACAATTATCTCGTGCTGTTGAAGGTAGACCTGATAAGAGACCTTTAATGAGTGACTTAAGAGAATCAGGTTCTATAGAACAAGATGCTGATATGGTAGGATTCCTTTATAGAGATGACTATTATAATAAAGAAACAATGAACAAAGATGTAAGTATATCTGAATTCATTATTGGTAAAAACCGTAATGGTCCAACTAAAACAATAGAATTCTTATTTAAAGGAAGTACTGTTACATTCGCAAATTATGAAGGAAATAAAGAGGAGTAATTTTAATGAATAAAGCAAAAACAATTTCAGGTGTTATTGTTTCTATTTTAATTTCATTAGCTATAATTGCATGTTTATATATATTTCATATTATGAATAATGATAAAAAAATAAGTGAAGTATATGATGTATATATAGATGGCGAATTAGTAGGAACAATAAAATCTAAATCAAAATTGGAAAAATATATTGATAGTGAACAGTCTGATTTAAAAAAAGAATATGGTGTTAAAAAAGTATATCTTCCAACTGGTATTGATATACAAAAAGTAATGAAATATGACACTAAACTTATTTCTGAAAAAGAAATATATAAGTTAATTAAATCTAAAAAGAGTTTCTCTATCAAAGGATATATAGTTACTGTGTCTCCTAAAGAAATGAAAAAGAATGAAGAAGACTCAGAAGAAGAATTACAATTAGATGAAGCAGGACAAGTGCAAGATAAAGAAATAACTATATTTATTCTTCATGAAGATGACTTTGATAAAGCTGTTAAAAATGTATTATATGTTTTTGAAAATAAAGATAATGTAAGTAGATATGTTAATAAAAAACAACAAAAGATAGAAACAACTGGTTCAATAATAGATAATATTTACATTGACCAAGACGTTAGTATAAAGGAAGCATTTATATCTACTGATGAACAAATATTTGTAAATGTTAGTGAATTAACTAAGTTCTTATTATTTGGTAATTTAAATTCAAAAGAAGATTATACTGTAGCTCTTGGAGATACTATAGAATCAATTGCATATGATCATAAATTAAATGTTGATGAATTCCTAATAGTTAACCCTGAGTTTACTAGTAAAAATAATTTATTATCAATAGGGCAAACAGTTAACGTTGCATTAATATCTCCTGTTTTAAGAATGGTTGTAGAAAAAACAGAAGTTGCAGACGTAGATAAAAACTATGATACTATCGAAGAAAAAGATGATACTATGTACATTGGAAAAACTAAAGTAAAAGTAGAAGGTGTTCCAGGAGTACAAAGAGTAACATCTAAAACACAATATATTAATGGTGATGAACAACCATCATATACATTAAATAGTGTAACTATAAAAGAACCTATTAATAAAGTAGTATTAGTAGGTACTAAGATTAATTCTAATTACTATAGTAATGGTACACCAGCTGTTACATCTGGTATTTGGGGATGGCCTACAATTAGTCCATACAAGATTACATCTCCATTTGGTTATCGTTGGGGTAAATTCCATCAAGGTATAGATATATCTGGTACTGGATTTGGATCTCCAATATATTCTATAGGAGAAGGTACAGTACTAGAAGTTAACACAGGATGTTCAGACCAAGGATATTATGGAAGTTCTTGTGGTGGAGGTTATGGTAATTACATTTGGATTAAACATAATGAAAATGTATATGCAGTTTATGCACATATAGCTGGTAAAATAAATGTTGGTGTAGGTCAAACAGTTTCTAAAGGACAACATATAGGTTACATGGCAAACTCTGGTTCTTCAACTGGTACACACTTACACTTTGGTACATATTATGGTGGAACACATTATGGAAGGTATGGTGGAGGATCTGCATTTAATCCACTATCACTATATTAATGAAGATATGTATACTATCATCTGGATCTAAAGGTAACTCATCTATTATAATTACAAATAAAACAAAGTTATTAATAGATGCTGGTAAAGATATATCTTATATAGAAGATTCTCTAAAAGAACTAAATATAAGTATTAAAGACCTAGATGGAATACTTATTACACATGAACATGATGATCATATTAAAGGACTAAAAAAAATAGTCCAAAAATATGATCCTCTTTTATATGTAGATAGTAAATTATATGAGGTATTAAGTAAATCTATAAAAGACTTTAGATATATTTTATATGATGATAATTTTACTATTAATGAATTAAAAATAGACTCATTAAAAATGAGTCATGATTCCACTATATGTAATGCATTTATAATAAAAGAGAATAAAAAAGAATTGGTATATATAACTGATACAGGTTATATAAATAGAAAATACTTTGATATAACATCTAATAAAGATATGTATGTTATAGAAAGTAATCATGATGAAGAAATGCTTGAAAATGGACCTTATCCATATTTCTTAAGACAAAGAGTAATATCTGATAGGGGACACTTATCAAATATGCAAGCTAGTAAATATTTAAAAAAGGTTATTGGTGATAAAACTAAAAATATTATATTTATTCATAGAAGTGAAAAAAATAATACAAGTGATTTAGTACTAGAAACATTTAAAAAATATAATGACTATGAAAGAAATATTATTTTATCTAATCAAAATGAACCAACAAAGGTGATAGAAGTATGATTAAAATTATATGTGTAGGAAAAATAAAAGAAAAATATTTAGAGGATGCTATTAAAGAATATGAAAAAAGAATTAGTAAATATACTAAACTAGAAATAATAGAAGTCAAAGATGAATCTTTTGATGAAGTTAAAACTCTAATAACAGAAAAAGATAGTATATTAAAATACGTATCTGATAAAGACTATGTTATTACTATGGAAATAGATGGTAATGAAATAGATTCTGTTTCATTTGCTAATAAACTTGATTCTATTCAATCTAATAATAGTAATATAACTTTTATAATAGGAGGTTCTTATGGATTACATCCTGATATAAAAGCATTAAGTAATTATAAATTATCATTTTCTAAGATGACATTTCCTCATCAATTATTTAGAGTGATACTTCTAGAACAAATATATAGAGCATTTAAAATTAATAATAATGAATCATATCATAAGTAGGTGATACCATGTTTAATAATGATTGGGATATTATACTAAAAGATGAAATAAATAAAGATTATTTTAAAAATATAATTAATACTGTGGATAACTTATATAAAGAAAAAGAAATATATCCAAAAAAAGAAGACATCTTTAATGCATTTAAAACTCCATATAAAGATATAAAAGTAGTAATACTAGGACAAGATCCTTATCATGGTGAAGGAGAAGCTCATGGATATGCTTTTTCTTGCTTAAAGACTCCTATTCCTCCATCACTTAAAAACATTTATAAAGAATTATATAGTGATTTAGGTATAGAAAAAGATATGACTAATGGAGACTTAACACCTTGGGCAAAAGAAGGAGTAATGCTATTAAATGCATGTTTAACTGTGGAAAAAGATAAACCTAATTCACATAAAAATCTTGGATGGAATATATTTACAGATGAAGTTATAAAAAAACTTAATGAAAGAGAAGATCCTCTTGTATTTATACTTTGGGGTAACTTTGCAAAAGAAAAAGAAAAGTATATAACTAACAAGAATCATTTAGTAATATCATCTGCTCATCCATCTCCATTTTCTGCTAGAAATGGATTCTTTGGAAGTAAACCTTTTTCCAAAACTAATAATTATTTAATAAAGAATAATAAAAAACCGATCAATTGGTGATCGGTTTTTATTCGTTTTCTGGTTCAAATAATTTTTTATTACTATGTTTAAATAATTTGGCAGTTATATTATATGGAAAACTATTTATTATTTTATTATATTCTTTAACATTATCATCATAAAACTTTTTATAAGCTGTTAATGTTTCATTGTTAGTATTAATATTAGTAAATAGATTATTTAATTCTTCTTCATTTTCTAATTCATCATATTGATCTTTTATATATTCTATCTTAGTAAGAGCATCCTCCAAGGCAAAATCTATTTCAGATTTACTCTTATCATCACTTTTAAGTGATTCAATATCATCAATTATTTCTTTCTCTGTTTGAATCTTTTCTTTAATTATTTCATCTATTTTAATAATATTATTATATTTAATATCAAGTAAAAAATCTATTTTATCTTCTACTAAAGATATTTTTTTAGTAAATCCATCAAGCTTATATTTTGTTATATCGAAAAACATAATTATTAAAAAGATTACAACAATTACTATTAATATAATATAGACTATATTCATATATCTTACCTCTATTTTAAATTATATCATATTGTTAAAAATATTAAAACATAATATAATATATCTTGGTGATAAAAATGATTAATATAGTTTTATTTGAACCAGAAATACCTGGTAATACTGGTAATATAATGAGAACATGCGTAGCTACAAATACAAAACTTCATTTAATAAAACCACTAGGCTTTTCTTTGGATGAAAAATACTTAAAAAGAAGTTCTGCTAATTACTTAGATTATTTAGATTATGAAGTATATGAAAACTGGGATGATTTTAAATCTAAAAATGATGGAACATATTATTACTTTACTAGATACGGTAAGAAACCTCATACTGATTTTGACTTTTCAAATAAAGCTGAAAATATATATCTAATATTTGGAAAAGAATCCACAGGAATACCTAAAGAAATACTAAGGAATGATTTAGATAGATGTATAAGAATGCCTATGAGTGATAAGGTTAGAGCACTTAATTTATCTAATACTGCAGCTATTGCTGTATATGAAGTTTTAAGACAACAAGACTATAATGATTTACTTAGAACAGAGCATTTTAAATCAGAAGATTTTATAGTAGAAGACTAAGTGTAAAGTATATAAAATCTATTGACAAAGAAAAAATATAAGAGTATCATAAAATCATAATATAAAAGGAGGAAAGAAGACATGGGTTTTATTAATTTTTTAGATGTTGGTGACGGAACAGACGTTTGTGCAGGAATTTCATCAATTCTTTATTATGGAATATATGTAGTAAAAGTTATTCAAATAATTGTTCCAATTGCATTAATTCTTTGGGGATCAATTGATTTATTAAAATCAATTATATCTGGAGATGAAAAGAAAATCTCTGCTGCAAGAAAACCATTTATTCAAAGACTTATTTCTGCAGTTATAGTATTCTTATTACCTTGGGTTGTTAATCTTGTAATAGGATTTGCATCAGAAGATGGTAACAACGATTGGAAAGATTGCTGGAAATCAGCATGGAAAAATGGTCCAAGTAACCTTGGCGGCGAAGGCGACGATTTATGGAAATAAAAAATCAACTATAAGTTGATTTTTTTTCATATAATGTTATAATTATGTTGTAATAGGGAGAATACATATGAAGAAAAAAATATTATTTTTATTTGTAGGATTAATGTTATTATTAATTCCAATTAGTTTTAGTAAAACTGGTTTTAGTATTTCAAAAGCAAATGCTTGGGAACCAAATAATGGTGTTAGTTCAAGCACTCATAATAATTCGTCTAATAACGAAGATATAAATGATAATCTTAGAATTCAGGCTTTAGAAAGACTAGATTATGTTGATTCTTATCTTAAAGAATTAATAGCAAAAGTTCAAGACAAACAAAAAAAAGCTAGATTAGAGGATTTAAGAAATAAAGTAACTGATTTAGAATCAGATTATAATAAAGCATTAGAAGATTTAAAAAAAGCTACATCACCTGCACAAAAAGCAGCTGTAACTGCTAAATTTGGTGTAATTATAAATTCTTTAGATACTATTAGATCTAGTGCACAAGTTCTTGTTGAAGGAAAAGGAGAAGTTGGTGGATCTTTAGGCAATGATAATGATTTAGGTAATGGTAATGATGAATGTGCTGGTATAGCAGGATTCGTTTATTATGGTGTATATGTAATTAAAGTATTACAAATAATTATACCAATAGTATTAATTCTTTGGGGATCAATTGATTTATTAAAATCAATTATATCTGGAGATGAAAAGAAAATCTCTGCTGCAAGGAAACCATTTATTCAAAGACTTATTTCTGCAGTTATAGTATTCTTATTACCTTGGATAGTTAATTTCTTTATTGGATTTGCATCTAGTAGTGCAAATAATTCATGGCAAGAATGCTGGAAAAAAGCTTGGAATGATGGAAAGAAACCAGATACTAGTTCAGATAATTTAGATTTATGGGGTACAGAATAAATCAACTATTTAGTTGATTTTTTCTTTTGTCTAGTGATATAATCATATATATGTTAGAAGGTGTAAAAAATGGGAGAAGTATATGATACTTGTGCAGGGTTTGACGCTGTTATTTATTATGTAGTGTATGCAATAAGAGTTTTACGAATTGTTGTTCCAATTATATTAATATTATGGGCGTCTATAGATCTTGTTAGATCTATAATAAGTGGCGATGAAAAGAAGATTTCTGCAATGAGAAAACCAATTATTCAAAGATTTTTATCAGCAGTATTAGTATTCTTACTTCCTTGGATTGTTAGTCTATTAATTGGTTCTGTTTCTAAAAGTGGTGATGCAGATTGGAAAACATGTTTTAGAGCAGCTTGGACTGGGAAAAAGGATAATACCATATTCGATATAAAGAAATGGAATTAATGTAGGAGGTTACTGTGAAAAAAAGATTATTAATATTTTTTTGTATTTTAGTTTTATCGTTACCAATTGCTATAAAGAGTGCAAAAGCAGAGACTACACAAGAACAATTAGATATGATAAATGAAGTGTGTCAAATACTTATTAGTACGGGCCTTGATTCAAATGAATGCAAAGCGTTTTTACAAGAATATAATTGTGAAGATAAAAGCTGTTATAAGTTTAAATTATGTGACACTTCATATGGAAAATCACTTCTTTGGTGTGGTGATAAAGATGCATATATACATAGAATATGCAATGAAGCTAAAAGAAGTGTATTTGATGTAACAAAAGAATCAATATGTTTACTACAACTTGAAGAAATAGATGACTGTGAAACCTATGAGTGCTATTATTCTAAAGCCTGTGAGATTGATGGCGTTAAGGAATACTTAAATGACTGTAATATAACTAAACGTAAGGAATATGCTAAGAATCTTTGTGCTGAATTAAAGGAAGTACATAATAAAGCTCAAACAGCGGCTATAGAAGCAGGTAGGGATGCACAAACAGCATCAAGACAAAGAAGCGAGGCAGATGCAAATTGTGTTTCTATGTTAGAAGAATCAGCTGGGTGTAAAGATGAAAAGTGCTTTAGAAGAGTTATCTGTGAGGAAGTAACACCATTTGCAGATTATATAGATTTCTGTGCTGAATTTAAAGATAAACAAAGTGATGAAGATAAAAAATATGAGGAAAAATATAATGTTGCAAATTGTTATGGCTTTGGGGATACAGTTTATTATGTAACTATGGCAATTAAAATTATTCAAATTGCTGCTCCAATATTATTAGTACTATGGGCATCTATAGATTTAGTTAAATCTATTACTAGTAATGATGAAAAACAAATAGTTGCTAAAAGAAAACCAATTATTCAGAGACTTATAGCAGCTGCATTAGTATTCTTAGTTCCAGCGATAGTTACTGGAATTATAAATGCTGTATCAGTAAATGGTGATGAAAACTCATGGCGTACTTGTTGGGATAATAATCACTTTAGATTTAAGTCTTCTAGAGAAGAAGAGGAAGAGAGAGAAAAACAAAAACTAATAGAAGAAAATCTTAATGAAATATGTACTGGTAAGGATAGTCCTTGTTATACAACTACTAATTTTAATGGCTGTTCTAGTGAATGTGTTGAATCATATGATAATAGATGTTTGAGTGCTGAAAAGAAAGATATAAAAGATTGTATAACAGCTTATGGCAAGGACTTTGTAAACGATTATATTAGTAGAACCAGCACAAGCAGTGAACACAAATAATAATAAAAACATAATATAAAAATATATTATGTTTTTTTTATGTTTTATTGAAAATAATCCTAACAAATGGTATAATTGTTTTTATGATAGTGGGGTAAAATAACTATACCAAAAATGATTGGAGATGTGATTTATGGCAAATTTAGTAAATAGGCTATTATTATTCTTATGTAGTGCTGTTTTTTCAGCGGTAGAAAGTGTTTATAGATTGTTTTATGGATTAGCTACAACAAGATTATTTGGTGAAGAAATAGTGCAAGATATATCTAATCGTATATATATTCTTGTTAGTATAGTTATTTTATTTGCTTTTGCTATAAAATTAATAGAAGCAATTGTTAATCCTGATTTATTAACAGATAATAAGAAGGGTGTTACTGGAGTATTAAAAAGAACAATAATAGGATTACTATTAATTGTAGCAATACCTAATATGTTTAATTTAGTTTACTATGTTCAAAGGGAAATAATTTCAACAAACTTGATTGAAAAAATAGTATTTGATCGTACAGAAGAGTCTACAGATACTAATAATACATCTGGTATACTTACTTCGTCTATTATAAGAGGCTTTGTATATCCTATAGATGAAAATGGAATAGAAATTAATGAAAAATATTTATGTGGTGATAAGGAAGATTGTAACTTTGCTAATGAATTAGCTGCTAAAAGTCCAACTTATCAAAAATATGTAACAATAGCTGGATCTTCACCAAACTATGATGACTTAGCAGATATTCAAGTATCGGCAGAGTGGGAAAATGGTGCTGACATGTATAGCATTAGTGCATTAATGCTATTATTAGTAGGTATTTATGTATTATATCAAGTTATATTAATGAGTTTTGATGCTGCATTAAGATTAGTTAATTTAGGAATACTTGAAATAATGGCACCTCTAATCATTGTTACATACATTGGTGGAGGAACTGATTATTTAACAAAATGGGCTAAAATGGTTGGTTCAAAGTTTGCAAGTATATTTGTAAGAATTGCAGCTTTAGCATTTATGGCCGTAGGACTTCAATTGCTATTTGATCCAAATAGTGTTTTACAAAGTGATAGTATTTCATTTTACTTTAAATTGCTTATAATTATAGGATTATTAAGATTAGTTAAAGATCTTCCAGATATATTCAGTAAGATATTTGGAGTAGATGTAAAAGGTCCAAATGGTATTAGAGGTAGACTTGGTGAGATGGCTGGTATTGGTCAATTCACACAAAATGCATGGGACCGTGTTAGTCATGGTATTAGACAAACTGCTGGGCATATGGTTCGTCATCCACTTGCTGCACCTGCTGCAGTTACTAGTGCTGTAGGTTCAACAATTGCACGTGGTATTGCAGGAGGAAGAGCTGCCTATAGACAATCTGGAGCGAGAGGACATCGTGGTCTTGTGAGAGCAGGTGCTGTTTTTAGAGGTGCAACATTAAGAACAGTTGGAAGTTTACCAACTGCAGTTAGAAGTGCTAGAGCTGGTTGGACTAATTCAAATTTAAGATCTATTGGTGGAGCAGCTGCACAAGTTAGGGACGCTAATCCTGAACATGGAACATTTATAGGAAGAACACGAGATGTAATTACTCAAGGTCTTGGTTTTGGAACAGCACAGGAAAGATATAATGCTAGACCACCACAATATACAATGTTTAGAGACAATGAGGCAGGAAGTAATACTGAAGGTTTATATTTTGCAACAAGGGAGGCAGCTCTAGCTGCTGGAGTTAATGTAGCTTTTTTAACTGAGGAAACACTTTCACAAAGACAATTTGAAGAACAACAAACAAGAATTTCAAGAGTTCAATCTTCTGCTGACCATGCTAATGAAACTGTATCAAATCATGTAGACGGAGCAAATTATGCTGGAACAGGAACAATTACTAATGGAGCTATTAGTTTTACTGGTAACGTAAGTCAACTTAATAATCAGTTACAACATTATATAGCTAATAGCGCTCCTAGACCAGAGGATTTTCGTAATGTAAATTCTGGTGTGATAGATCAAAGACGTTATTCTGCAGCAGTTACCGCTTTTGAAACTGGAGTTCAAAGTTTACGAGATCAAATAGCAACTTTTAGAAATCAACAAATAACAAACGAAACGAATGCTATTATTAATGGAACATTTGCTGGTCCTGCAAATGTAGCTAGTAGTGTTTTAACAGATATTAACCAAATAAATCAGGTTCTTGGTACTGAACCAATTCGTCGTATAGGTGCGATAGGCAATTTTGCTGATTTACATGATATTCGTGGTTTTACAGCAACACAAAGTGCAGCATTAACTTCTACTGAATCTAACCGTCAACAACAATTATTTGATGAAGCTCATTCACCAGTAGGTGTAACAAGAGCAGAAAACGACTCTTCATCAAGAGTTCGTTCTAATCGTGATGGATATACTAATAATACGAATAATAATCCAAACAACAATGGTAATGGCGGCGGCCATTAATAAAAAGGAGTGTGATATTAGATGTATATAATACCTGCTAATGTTAATAATGGTAAATTAATATTTAATATATTTTTACCAATAGATTTAATTATTGCTACATCTGGAGTAATAGTAACAATATTAATGTTACTTATAGTATCTCCTGATAATTTGTTTGGAGCAATAATATGTTTATTACCAGGACTTATTTGTACAGGACTAGTTATTCCTGTTCCTAATTATCATAATATTAGGACTGTAATAAAAGAATGTTTTAATTTCTTAACAAAAAGAAGAAATTATAAGTGGGAAGGATGGTGTTACCTAGATGAATTCAAAGGATAGTGCTTTAACAGAAAATTGGATACAAGTAAAAGATATCAATAATGGAATGATTTTCTTAGAAGATGGAAATATTGTTTCTGGTGTTAAGATTAGTCCAAGAAATATATTCATTCTAACTGAAAACGAACAAGGAAGAATAATTAATGCATTAAAAGATTTTTATAATTTAATTGATTATGAATTCTGGCTTGTTGTAGCAGATAGACCTGTTGATATTAATTTATATGTATCCCAATTGGAACTTCAATTATCTAATGAACAAAGACCAGGCATAAGAAAGTTATTAGTAGACGATATTGAAAAAGCAGAAATGTTTGCTTTAAATAACGTAGTAGATACTGAATATTATTTCCTTGTAAAAGATAAAGATAGTGAGTCTTTAACAAAGAAAGTAAGAGGAATAATTAATAACATGGCTGGTACTGGTTTAATTGCAACACAAACTTCTAATGAAGATTTAAGATCTGTTTTAGATAATTTCTTAAATGGAGGGGTAACATATAATAGTGGGAGTGTGATTACAGAATGAGTATAAAAAAAGAATTAGCTCCTAAGGGCTTAACATTTAATACTAATGATTTTTATATTAGTGATAAATATTCTACTATTCTAACAGTAGTTTCATATCCTGGTTCTATTCAACCTGGATACTTATCTAGTTTATCTACTGGACTATCTGGTGTTAGAGTAGTTGCAAAACATATTCCTATAGCATTCTCCGTTCTTTCTAAAATGCTTAACAAGCAATTAGTTGATATTCAAGAAAGATATCAAAAAGAAAGAGATGTTACTATTCAAGAAAAGTTAAGAAATGATTATGATTCATTAAACGACTTTATTAGTATGCTTACAAGAGACCAATCTAAGGTATTTAATTTTGAATTACATATTATGATTGTTGCTGATACTAAGGAAGAATTAGAAAGTAAAAAAGTACAAGTAAAGAATCTAATGGAAGGTATGCTTATGAGAGCTATACCTCTTAGATTTGAACAAGAAAAAGTATTTAAATCTATGCTTCCAATATTTGAGAAGCAAGATATAGAAGATAGAATAGGTACTCCTATGCCATCTCCTACTTTAGCAGCTATGTATCCATTTATCTTTGATAGTATCAAAGATCCTGGATTATCATGCTTACTAGGTGTAGATTTCTCTGGTGGTGTAGTTTTATTCAACCAATTTTTATATCAAACAAGAAAAGAACATAACAGAAATAATGCCAACATGATTATGTTAGGTTCTTCTGGATCAGGTAAATCTACAGCTGCTAAGTTAATTCTTAGATCACATATAAGAAATAACTATAAAATAGTTGCTATCGATCCTGAAGGAGAACTTGAGGATATGACTAAACAATTTGGTGGAGATTTCATTAACCTAGGTCTAGGTGGCGAATATGGTATGATTAATCCACTTGAAGTTGTTGCTGATGGTGTAGATGATGAAACAGGAAGGGGTATTGGTTATTCAATTTTAACTAATACACTTCAAACATTAAAAGCATTTATGAGATATTATGATCCTTCAATTGAAGAAGATGTATTAAATCTATTCAATGAAGTAGTAATGGAAACATATCAAAGGTTTAATGTTAATGTTAATACAGATTTTTCTACATTTAAAAAAGAAGATTTCCCTACATTCTCTGATGTATATGAAACTGTAAGAGGTAAAATTCTTTCTTATGGTGAAGCTACAGCAGAAAGAAGTATAATGGAAAGACTTGAAATGAAAATTAGACCATTAGTTTCTGGAGGACTTGAGTATTACTTTAATGGACATACTACAATAGAACCTCAATCTAATTTCATAGTATTCAACATAAGAGAACTTATGAATGCTGAAGTTAATGTTAAAAATGCATTATTCTTCAATATATTAAAGCATGCATGGAGCTTATGTTTGGATCCAAATATAAATACAATATTAATGGTTGACGAAGCACATATGCTTCTTGGTCAAAATAATACATTAGGTGCTGATTTCTTAGCTAACGTTCAAAGAAGAGCAAGAAAATATAACACTGGTACTATTGTTATTACACAACAACCAAGTGACTTTACTGACGAAAGAGTAATTACACAAGGTAAAGCAATATTTGATAACTCTTCATATTATTTAATAATGGGATTAAGAAAACAAGCAGCAGAAGATTTATCTCAATTACTTGATATAAATGAAAACGAAATAGAAAGTATTAAGGGATACAATCAAGGAGAAGCTTTGTTTATTTGTGGTAGTAAGAGATTACAAATAAGTATTATAGCTACTCAATCAGAATTAGATTCATTTGGATCTAAAGGTGGTTTATAATATAAATATTTAACGGAAGGTGGTGAGAACATTGGATAATAAAGATGAAGAATTTGAATTTCTAGAACCAGATGATGAAGAAGTAGTTGAAGATTTAGAAGAATCAAATGATGGTCCAGTGTTTGAGCCATCTTTTGCTGTCTCTAAAGATGAAGATGATATATTTAATAATATTATTGAACCAAGAACTGTCTCTAATTCAGAAGTTATTCCACAACCAAGAGTAAATAAACCTTCTAATAATGAAGAGGGAAACAAGGAACAAAATAAAGAAGCACGTTCAATCGGAGACAATGATAGTATTAGAGACAAATTAAATAAAAAAGATAATAATCCTGAAAATAATCCTATTCCAAAAAAGAAAGAGGATAGAAAAGATGATTTAAATAATAAAGATTCTAAAGATAAACCTGACAAAGACAAAAAAGATGAAAAAGGTGAAGATAAAAAGAATAAACCTCAAAGAAGAAATCAGGATAATGGGGACCCAGTTAATCCTAATGTAAAAGATATTAGTAAACGAAATAATCAATCATCTAAACCTGGTGATAAAAAAGATATAGGAGATAAAAAAGAGGGATTACAAAAGAAAAATGGACTAGATAAAAATAAAGGTAATAATGAAAAACCTACAGAAGAAAAAGGGAGACCTTCTGGTTTAGACAAAAAAACTTTAGGTGGTCCAGAAAAATTAAAAATACCTGAAAAAAGAGCAGACAAGATACGTATGAGATTAGATGCGGGTGCTAGATCTGGAAATGGATATAGTAGTTTTGCTCAGAAGATATTACATGGTATGGATTCTATAATGGGTAGAGAGAGAGTAGATGCTCTTCTTGAAAGATTTGGCGAAGCTCCAATAAAGGCAAGAATGATTAAAATTGTTATTGGTATAGTACATGCTCTATTACCAGTAATCCTTATTATGCTTGCAGTTTATATGGTATTTTCTCCTATGATAGATGCCTTATTAGAAGTAGATACAGTCGCAAGAAATATTGCAAACTATGCTGAAAAGTTTAAAAACTTGTATAAGAATGGTAAATATGCTGATTCGAAAGAGGCATTCAATGCTGAATTAAAAAGATTAGAAAAAATATATGGTGATTCATTAAATTCACCATTATTAATGGCTACAACATTCTATACTGATATGGTAGATGGTTATGATACTAGATATGATAATATTGTAGACATAATGTCAGATAAAGCGTTAGATACAGAAGAAGGACAAACTTTTGTAGGTACTTTGATGAAGATTGTTAAAACAGAAATAGAATCAATAGAAGAAGAAGCAGATTCAACATATGATGAACAAACGGGACTATTATATACGACGGGTAAAGTTTATAGACTAAAGTCTCTGGCTTCTCATATGTTTACCTCAGATTTTTCATTAGATCCTGATGATTATGATACAGAAGAAATAACACTATTGCAGTGGTTTCAAAAGTATCCTTCACAGGTATGGGAGGCATTTAAGGCAGTATTATTTGATATTAGTAAAACGCTAATAAATACCGGTTTAGCTATTACAGTATCTATTGTTCTTAAAAAACTAGGTACAGGAGCTTTTCTAACGTCTAACCCAGTTGGATTTATTGCAGGAATTGTCTTGTGGGGAGTATCTTTAATTATAGATTTCTGGAATATAATGACTACTAAGAGTAATCTTGATAGAGCGAAAGATGATTTAAGAACTCTAATTAACACTATGTTTATGGGCTTATTATCTATTAAGTCTATTGATTTGTCATTGTTATTGTCCGTTGCAGATTTTCCAGACGAAGATTCTACGGATGTTAATGACAATGCATTCTTAACATTCCTTAGTAAAATAAAAATAACTTATTATAAATATCAGTATAATGAAGAACGTTATAAAGAGTATTTAAGAGAATATTATATTCCTCATAACTCTGACTTTGATAAATTCTTATCTTATAAATATGATGGTTCAGCACACGATGCTTCAATTGAGAGTATTATAAATGAAATATTTGATTATGAAACATATTTTAGAGAGTTATTCTATGAAGGTGATGTAGAATTTGCTGAAAAATATTCTGAACAGTGTTTAGGAGCTATTGATAAGAAATTAGCTGAAAACATGGCGATGCCTGTAGATATTAATACTACTAGTTGTATAGATTTTTCTGGTAATAATGGATATGGATACAATTCTAATGGATTCTTACATAATGGTATAGAAATTAATTCAAAGTCTACTGGTAATAATGAAGGAGATAAAGTATATTCAGTTTATGATAAAGGTACCGTTGTAAAATCATCACATGATAAGAGTATGACTTGTAATGGTGGATGTTTAGAAATCCAATATAATGTTTCTAATAATAAAGCACTTGTTCAAACATACAAGTTTACTATGGTATATAAAGGAATGAGCAAAGATAGTGTAACTTTAAATACAGGAGATAAAGTCACGAAACGGCAGGAAATCGGTATTATAGGTAATGCTGATGAATCAGAAAACATGGGTATGCCGTCACTTTATGTAGAATTTAGAAATGAAAATAATGTTCCGGTAGACCCAACCAACTTGATAGTAAAATGTAGTGGACCTAAACTAGTTAATTATGAAGGTGCTACAACTATTGAGGTTCCACAATCATTTAAACAACTTAATCAGCATACTGTAACATGTTTTGGTGGAAAAGGCTGGTATAAGAGTTGTAACCTTAATGATAATAGAACTTGGGGTAAAGGTGATGGTCAAAAAGCCATTTATAATATTTGGGTTGAACAAGGAATGAAATATCGTAATGGTATAGCAGTAATAAATGTAGATGGTATAGAAAGATATTTAGTTGCTGTTACATCTGATATTGGTAGACCTGGTTCTGTAATCAATGCAAAGTTTAAAGATGGAGCAGAAGTTCCTATGCTTGTAATGGATGAAAAAGATCCTACTGATTGTAACATGAAAAGGGTTAATGGAATTGGATGGGGTCATGCTACATGTGATAAAGGTACATTATATTGTAAAAAACTAGATCAAAATGTTTGTGATCCAGAAAAACCAGGTATGAAAATAAATGTTATAGAGATGGAAGTAGATCCTAATGTGTATAATTCTGTTGGAAATGTTAAAACATCTACTTGGCACGTAGAATGGGATACAGATCAACCAGTAGTTAGTTTTACTAATAATGGAAGAATATTAGATGATAATCTTAATGTTTCTAAAGAATTTGATTTATCTGGTAAAGGAAGTCAAAGTGGTGATACAAATAACATTTCGTCTGGTGGATTAAACCTATGTTATCCTGTTGGTTCAAGTTCAAAAGTTGAAAAATATATATCTGAAGCAATAGATATGGCTAATAATAATGCTATTGGTTATAGTCAAACCAATAGAAATTTAGATCCAGACGTAGACTGTTCTTCATTTGTATATTATAGTTTAGTTAATTCTGGAGTAATTCCAAAACAAGACTATGCATTTAATACGTCAACTATAGGTTCTGTCCTAAAAGCTAATGGATTTGATGAGTTAGATTATAACGCTGATAATTTAAGAAAAGGTGATATAATTGTTAATCCTAATCAAGGTAATGGTGGACATGCTACTATTTATATTGGTGATGGTAAAGAAGCCGCTGCTCATAAAGATTTAGATGGTAAAGGTGGAGACAGTTCTGGAAACGAAGTAAATATAAGAAACTATACTGATAAAGGTCTTAATTATGAAAAAATTTATAGAATTAAATATGATGTAGACGATATTATAACTCCTAATCCAGGGACTAATAATCCTACTCCTGGAACTGAAGAAACAACCTACAAAATTACAAATGGTAATGAAGTAAGTGTTATTTCTATAAAAATGGGTAATTATAATGCTAAAACATATACAGAAATGCTTTATAATAATGGTATTCGTGAGAATGTAAAGGTAAAAGGCTCTGATGGTAAAGAAAAAAATAGATGGTCTGGTTGTTGCCGTGGAGTAGCTAAAACTCAAGCATGCGGAATGATTAGAGGTGCTGAAATAATACAGAGTCAAGTAGAAAATAGATTTGATTCTAATTGCGATGCAGATCCTCCAGAATGTAGTGGAAGATTCAATGTAAAACATTGCTTTGCTTCTGAGGCTGAGATGACTAAACACGTTATAGATAGAATTAATGCTGGTAAACCATCAATAATTCATGTATCAGGAGCATCTAATGATTTTAAAATCAAAGGATTATCTAAAGAACAATTCTATAAAAAAGCAGCTGAAAATAAAGTTAGTAGACACTTTGTAACAGCTGTTGGTTATATTAAAGGTTCTGACGCTACTGATTCACTAAACTTACTATATATAGATAGTGCTAATGCTACTTATAGAAAGATTGGAGAAAGTAGATTTATTCTTAAAACATCAGATGATTTATATAACAATAAAGATATGGGATGCGATGCTTCAAGACCATTTTCTGTTATAGATGTTAATTAAAAAAGGTATTTTAAAAATACCTTTTTTTTGATATAATAAGTATGAATATACGGAGATGAAAATATGAAATTAAAGTTTGTTGCAGAAAAAAGAGACGTTGTTATTTTTTCGGTTTTATGTTTCTTTTTACTTTTTTTAATTGCAATAGTTGTTTCAAATGTTAAATCAATTATGGAATATGGTACTCCTGCTGGTATAAATTTTTTGATTGCTTTTTATCCAAGTAATATATTAGTTACTTTACTTATTTGGATAATCATAATAGCAGCTTTATTTGGTACTACATCATCATATTTCTTTGATAGAGAAAAAGGTTTTGGTTTCTCTGACGAAAAGAAAACTAATGGTTATTCTAGATGGTTTAAAGATAAAGATATTATAGCTCAAAGAGGAGTTCTAGAAGTTCCATATAATGTATCTAAAATAGATGGTGGAGGAGTTCCACTAGTTTATGGAGACAAATCTGCTTACGTTGATAATGGTGAATCACATACATTAGTTATCGGTGCTACTGGTTCTGGTAAAACATCCGGATTCGTAGATCCTACTATGGTTCACTTAATGAAGGGTAGAGAATCAATGATTATTACTGACCCTAAAGGTGAAATATTTGAACATCATTCTGGTAAATTAAGAGAATTAGGTTATCAAATAATAATTCTTAACTTTAGAGAACCTCAAAAAGGTAATTGTTGGAATCCATATGATTTACCATATGCATACCATCAAGAAGGTAATTTTGATAAAGCTAATGAGTTGTTAAATGACTTAGCTACTAATATAGTTGTTGATGGACAAGGAGATGATCCATTCTGGCAAAATGCTGCTGCAGACTATTTAACTGGTATAGGGCTTGCATTATTCCAGGATGCTCCAAAAGAAGCAATCAATATTAATTCAGTTAACTTAATGATTAATCAAGGTGAAGAAAGAATTGGACCTAAAACATATATGCAAGAATACTTTAATATGCAAGATCCAACATCACCAATAGCAGTTAATATGGGAGCTGTAGTTAATACTGCTCAAGATACTAAAGCAGGTGTTTTAACTGTTTTACAACAAAAAGTTAAGACTTTAGCTGTTACTAAGAACTTATCTGAAATGCTTTCAAAGAGTGACTTTGATATGGCATCAATTGGTGAAAAACCAACAGCAGTATTCTTAATAATACAAGATGAAAAAACAACATACCATTCATTAGCTACAATCTTTATTAAACAATGTTATGAATCATTAATTACAGTAGCTCATAAACATGGTGGAGCTTTACCAGTTAGAACAAACTTCATCGTAGATGAGTTTGCTAACATGCCTAAATTTAAAGATATAACTACAATGGTTACAGCTGCTCGTTCAAGACATATAAGATTTACATTTATCATTCAAAACTTTGCTCAAATTAATAAAACATATGGTAAAGAAGAAGCAGAAACTATTAGAGGTAACTGTGGTAACCTTATATTTATCCTTACTGGTGAATTACAAGCCATGGAAGAAATTTCTAAATTGTGTGGTGATAAACTAATTAGAGTAGGTAAAGATAAAAAAGAGGAAACAAGACCATTAATTACAGTATCTGAATTACAAACTATGCCATTTGGAACATTTATATTAATTAAACAAAGATGTTTCCCATATAAAGGAAAGATTAGACAAGGATTTAAATCTGACTTTGGTTTTGGAACAGATTATTTTGGTAAGAATGTAGTATATCCTCAAAGAGAAATGAGTAGTATACCTGTATTTAGTTTAAAAGAATTTGTTCAAGCTAAAAAAGCGGAAAATAAACCAAAATTAGATTTTGGACCTCAAAGTGGTGGAGATAATCCTTTCTTAAATCAAAATCCATTTATGAATAATCCTGCTGGATTACCATCAGATGTTCCTAATCCATTTGCTGGTGGAAATATTCCTTCTGAATCAGAATTAGATGATATTATTAAGAAGATAGATGCTCAAATAGCTGCTCTTGAAAAAGAAGAGGCAGAAGAAAAAGCAAAACAAAATGCTGAGAATAAAGAACAGCCTACTAGTCCAGTAGATATTCCAAATGTTCCTGAAAATGTAGTACCTGAAGTAGAACCTCATGTAGAGGAAAGAGAGGCTACTCACATTGAAGAAGGAGGACCTAAGACTAGTGAAATTATCCACAGTAATATGGTTGATTTTGATAATTTTAATCTTAAAGAAAATGTGGATAACAACAATATTGATATTAAAGAAGAAAAAGAAGATTATGATGATTTCTTTGATGATTTCTTTGATGAAGAATAAAAATATAGTTCAATGAACTATATTTTTTTATTCTTTTATAGTATAATTATTCTAGAATAGGAAGGGATTATTATGGGATATCTAACAGATAAAGAACTTAATTTAATTAATAGATATTTTATGGCGGCTAATTATTTATCTGTGGGACAATTATATCTTGTGGATAATCCTTTATTAAAGAGACCTTTAAAATTATCTGATATTAAACCTAGAATAGTAGGTCATTATGGAACAGTAGTGGGTCAAAACTTTATATATACTCACTTAAATAGAATAATATGTAAATATGATTTAGATATGATTTATATAGCAGGACCAGGTCATGGTGGGAATGCATTTACATCTAATACATATTTAGAAGGATCATATACAGAAATGTATCCTGAAATAACTCAAGATGAAGAGGGCATGAAAAAGTTCTTTAAGAGATTTTCATTTCCAGGAGGAGTTTCTTCTCATGCATCTCCTGAAGTACCAGGATCTATTCATGAGGGAGGAGAACTTGGTTATAGTTTAGTACATGCTTATGGAGCTATACTTGATAATCCTTCTTTAATATGTGCTTGCGTAGTAGGAGACGGCGAAGCAGAAACAGGTCCTTTAGCTACTTCATGGCATTTAAATAAGTTTATTAATAAAAAGACTGATGGAGTAGTATTACCAATACTTCATTTAAATGGATATAAAATTAATAGTCCTACTATTTTTTCTAGAATGAATCATGATGATTTAATTAAATTATATGAAGGATATGGATATGAAGTATTTTATATAGAAGGCTCTAATCCATTAGAAATGCATAATAATATGGCAGAATTAATGGATAAAGTAGTTAAGAAAATCTTTGAATATAAGAATGGTGATAATGATAGACTTCCTATGATTATTATGAGAACTCCTAAAGGATGGACAGGGCCTAAAGTAGTAGATAATAAACTAATGGAAGATTCTTTTAGATCACATCAAGTTCCATTAAAGATAGATAATAATAATCCAGAAAATCTAATTAGTTTAGAATTATGGCTTAATAGTTATAATCCTAGGGATTTATTCAAAGATAATGGTGAATTATTTGATGATATAAAAGATGTTATTCCTAAAGGAAATAAAAGAATAGCAATGAATATTAATTCTAATCCAGGTATTATTAAGAATCTTAATTTACCTGATTATAAAGAATATTTATATGATTTTTTACCAGGTACATTAGTTAAACAAGATACTTTAGAACTATCTAAGTATTTAAGAGATACTATAATACTTAATAGAGATAACTTTAGATTGTTTTCACCAGATGAAAATAATTCTAATAGATTTAATTATGTATTTGAAGCTACAGATAGAAAATGGAATAGTGAAATATTACCTACAGATGAAAATTTATCTAGTAACGGAATGGTATTTGATTCATTTCTATCAGAACATATTTGTGAAGGTTTATTAGAGGGTTATTTACTTACTGGTAGACATGGTTTATTTGACTCTTATGAGTCATTTATAAGAGTAGTAGACTCAATGGTTTCAGAACATTCAAAATGGCTTAAAATGGCCTCTGAAATACCTTGGAGAAGAGATATATCTTCATTAAATATATTACTTACATCACACGTATGGCAACAAGATCATAATGGATATACACATCAAAATCCAGGATTCTTAAATCATTTAGCTACTCAAAAACAAGATATGGTAGGTATATATTTACCACCAGATACTAATACATTAATAGCATGTATGGATAAAGTATTAAGAACTTCTAATATGATAAATACTATAGTAGCTTCTAAACATCCAAGAATGCAATGGTTTACTAAAGAATTAGCTATTAAATTAGTAGAAGATGGTATTATGATAGTACCTTTTGCTTCTGATGATAATCCTGATGTAATACTTTGTGCATCAGGAGATACTCCTACTTTAGAAGTGTTTGCAGCTTATCAGTTAATAAAGGAAAATACTAATTTAAAAGTAAGAGTAGTTAATATAGTAGATTTATTTAAACTATCAAATAAGAATAAATTTGGTTTAAGTGAGTCTAAATTTGAAGAAATCTTTACTAAGGATACTCCAATTATATTTGCATTCCATGGATATCCAAATTTAATACATGAACTAGTTTATAAAAGACCAAATGATTTCCATGTACATGGTTATTTAGAAGAAGGTTCTATAACAACTCCATTTGATATGAGGGTTCTAAATAAAATAGATAGATATCATTTAGTATTAGATGCTCTAAGATATGTTCCAAACGATGAAGATGAAGAAAAACTAAGACAATACTGTTTAGATTGCTTAGAAAAACATAAAAAACATATAGTAGAATTTGGAACAGATATCCCTGAAGTAGAGAACTTTAAATGGAATATAAAAAAATACTAAGTAATTAGTATTTTTTTTATGGTATAATCATTGCATAAAGGAAGTGTTATAATGACTATTTTAATAACAGGTGCTTCTTCATCTATTGGTAAAGCTTTAGCTTTAAAATACAATGAAGAGGGTTATAAACTATTACTTACTTATAATAATAAAGAAATAGATTATTTAGATGAGTTAGATAACTTTGAAGTATATAAATGTAATCTAAAGGATGAAGATAGTATAAATGAGTTATATGAATGCATTAAAGATGAACAAATAGATACTTTAATAAATGTAGCTTGTTTATGTATGGATAATTCTATAGAAGATAAAACTAAAAAAGAGTTTATGGATGTTTTAGAAGTTAATGTAGTAGGAACATTCTTATTAACAAGAAAGTTATTGCCATTAATAAAGAAAGATGTTATATTTATGTCTTCTTTAGATAGTACAAAGACTCCTACTAAAGATGGAGTAGACTATATAGCTTCTAAAGCTGCAATAAATACATTTGCTAAAACATTTAGTTTATCTTATCCAAATATTAGATTTATTAGTTTATTATTTCCATGGATAGATACATCATCTATTAGAGAAATGAATCCAGATTATTTAAAAGAAGAAATGGATAGATATGGACAAACTAAATTATTAACTACTGAATATGTAGCTAATTATATATATGATATGAATAATAGTAATATAGAAACAGGAAGTATTATAGAGGTGGATTATGATTGATTATGAAACTATAGTTAATAGAGAAGAATCTTCTTTAACTAAAGAATTTGAATATATAGATGAAGTATGTTTATTTAATAGTTCTAAAGTTTTAAAAGCCTTTAGAAATAATAATATATCTGAAAACTGTTTTAATTCTACAACAGGATATGGTTATTCTGATTATGGAAGAGAACAAATAGAAAAAGTATATGCTGATATATTTAAAACAGAAGATGCTTTAGTTAGGACTCAATTTATATCAGGATCTCATACTTTAACAGTATGCCTATTTGCATTACTTAGACCTGGTGATACTTTACTTAGTATAAGTGGAACTCCATATGATACTCTTCATGAAGTAATAGGTATTAGAGATAATGATAGTTCCTTAAAGAGTTATGGAGTAAAATATGATGAAATAGATTTGGTAGAAAATGATTTTGATTATAACAAGATAAAAAGTTATCTACAAGATAACAAAGTTAAACTTATTGAAATTCAAAGAAGTAAAGGATATTCCACAAGAAAAGGTATTAGTTTAGATAAAATAGATAAGGTAACTAAGTTAATTAAAGAAGTTAGTCCTGAAACTATTATTATGGTGGATAACTGTTACTGTGAATTTGTTAATAAGAAAGAAGTAACAGAAGTAGGTGTAGATATAGCTTGTGGTTCTTTAATTAAGAACTTAGGTGCTGGTATAGCTTCTAATGGAGGATATATAGTGGGTAGAAAAGATTTAATTAAACTATGTGCAGAAAGATTAACTTTACCTGGAGAAGGTAAAGAAGTAGGTCCTACTCAAGGAACTAATAGAGATATATTAAAAGGTTTATTTCTAGCTCCATCTGTTGTTAGAAATGCTTTAAAAACTGCTATATTAACTGCTAAAGTAATGGAAAGTTATGGTTATGAAGTAGAGCCTAAATATAATGATAATAGAGTAGATATAGTACAAAATATAATCTTTCATGATAAAGATAAATTAATTAAGTATTGTCAAGGTATTCAAAAAGGGTCTCCAATAGATTCTAATGTAGTACCTGTTCCATCATATATGCCTGGTTATGAAGATGATGTTATTATGGCATCTGGTTCATTTACACAAGGATCTTCTATAGAACTAAGTTGTGATGGACCACTTAGAGAACCATATATAGCATATCAACAAGGTTCATTAACATATGAATATGGTAAATTGGGATTAATAAGTGCTTTACAGGAGTTAGATAATGAATGATATAGATAGAATAGTTCAAGAAGTATTTGAAAAAAATCAATTAGAAAAAGTAAATGATAAATTATATTTAACTAAACATCAAATAGATATACTAGATAGATATGATATAGAATATAAACATAAATCTATTGATGAACTAATATTTGAGTTAGAAGACATTTTGGTATATGAAGATAATGATGAATTAGATAAATTGTCTATGGATTTAGCCGAATTCAATTATTATCATAATACTAATAAATAGGAGGTTTTTATGAAAGGAAAACTAATTGTAGTAAGTGGACCTTCTGGAGTAGGTAAAGATACTATAGTATCTAAATATTTAGAAAATAATGATGCTTATTTAAGTATCTCTTGTACATCTAGAGCTATAAGAGAAGGAGAAAAAGAAGGAGTAAACTACTATTATTTATCTAATGAAGAATTTGAAGAAAGAATAAATAATGGTGATTTCTTAGAATATGCTAAATATAATGATAATTATTATGGAACTCCAAAATATAAAATAGAAGAAAAACTAAATAGTGGAATAGATGTAATATTAATAATAGAAGTTCAAGGAGCATTAAAAGTAAAAAATATAATGCCGGATGCTTTATTTATATTTATTATGCCTCCATCTATAGATGAGTTAAGAGAAAGACTTATAAATAGAGGAACAGAAGATATAGAAACTATTAATAAGAGAATGGAAACTGCTATTAAAGAAATAGATGCATCTTCATTTTATGATTATAAGATAGTTAATAATGATCTAGATGTAGCAGTAAAAGAATTAGAAGAAATAATAAAAAAAGAAAAGACTGAATAATCAGTCTTTTTTTAATTAGTTAAATTTACTGTTCTAGCAGTAGGTAACTTATATGTTTTACCTCCATAAGTTAATGTATAAGTTATAGTATAACTAGTTATAGCTTCTACATTCTTAGGAGATCCATCACTATTACATGGTATAGAACATGATAATGATAATGAAGGATTTGATACTGGATTACCTTTATTATCTTTTACAGACACATCATTTTTAATATTTGGGAGTGCTGTATTAGTAGTATCTATAAATGTATTAGTTGAACTACTATATCTAACAGGATTATAAGAGAATGTATTAGTAAATGATATTTGAGAACCACTTTCTGTTCCTTCAACTTCTACACTTACACCACCATTTCTAGTAATATAATCATTTTGCCAAGTAGTTTTAACTATATAAGTTGCATCATATGCTTTTCTTGTAGCAGTAAATGTATTATTACCAGTAAATCCTAAAACAGTATCTTCTCCTGTTTCAGTATTTCTTTCTATTACTTCATAACCCCAAGCTCCAAGTTGATTCTTTCTTTCTTCTAGTTTTTCATCTACGTGTTTAGCATAGTATAATTCATTTAGCTTTCTAAAGTTATCATCTGAATAATATTCTGGAATCTCTACTGAATTCCATTTAAGAGTAACATTAGTTGCTGTCGAAGAAGCAGTTAAACCAGTAACAGGTGGAAGAACATCAAATCTATGTGAAGTTCCTCCAACACTAGCTGTTCTAGGACAATAATCAGTAACCTTCATATCATCAGGAGTATTATCTCCAGGACTTAGTCCAGGATTAGTTTCTTTTTCAAAAGTTACTTTCATGACACTGGAGGGAGCTTTAAATCTCTTTCCTCTATCATCTGTAACTATATTAATAACTTTCTTAAATATTTCATTCTTTTGTGTACCACCAGTATTATAGTATCCTCTTTCTAGTTCAGCATATCCATACCAAATAGCTACTGAATATTCTGGTGTATAACCAACTGTCCATACATCATTAACTGCATTAGATGGGAACCCATATTGTCTTCTTATAGAAGATGTAAAGTTTGATGTACCAGTTTTAGCAGCTAATTGAATACCTCTAGTATCACCAAGTCTACCAATATTACCATAACTTTGTGTTGCCCATAATAAACAATCTGTAATAATCCATGCAGTTGAATCTGACATAGCTTTTTCTGTTTTACTCTTTAAACTAACTGTTTTACCAGTATCTATATATTCTACTTTAGATACTGAATATGGTTTAGTATAATAACCTCCATTAGCAAATGCTGCATAAGCTCCAGCCATAGTAACTGGATTAGAACCATTAAATGCTCCAAGTGCATGTGCTTCATGGATAGAACCATCAGATGCAATCTCAGGTTCAATACCAAGACCTGTAACGAAGTCTTTTATTTTAGAATTTTCTACTGAATGGAATGCTTTAACAGCAGGTATATTTCTTGATTCACCAAGTGCTTGTTTTAATGTCATATTACCTTTAAATGCATTATCGAAGTTCTTTAATGCACCACCACCATTATATGAATAAGGTCCATCAAAGAATTGAGTATTAGCACAATATCCATTATATTCAATAGCAGGTCCATAATCGAATAATGGTTTAGCAGTAGATCCTATTTGTCTATTAATCATACTAGCAAAGTTATATTGTCTTTCACCTTTTCTGTTTCTTCCACCACCAACAGCTATTAACTTACCATTATTAATATCTACAACAGCAATACCTGCTTGAACTTTATCATCTTTCCATTCCCAAGTACTACCATCCATTATATCTTGAATTTCTCTTTGTTTTCTTGTGTCTAGGTTAGTATATATCTTCATAGCAGTTGTATAAGGACTCTTACCAGTTTTATTTTCAACTTCATCTATAACTATATCTATATATGATTGATATTCATTACTTTCAACCATTGGATTAGTTTTCATTATTATATCTTTAACTGGTATAGCTTTAACTATATCATATTCTTCTTGAGTAATATATCCATGCATTTTCATAAGATATAAAACTGTATTTCTTCTTTTTTCCGTTTCTTCTGGATGTCTATATGGATCATATGCTGAAGGAGCTTGGAATAAACCAGCTATAATAGAAGCTTCAGCTAAACCAATATCAGATACTGATTTACCAAAGTATGTTTCACATGCTTGTTCAACACCATATGATTCATTTCCAAGGAATGATGTATTAACATAATATTCCATTATTTCTTCTTTAGAATAATTCTTTTCTATTTTAAAGATAGCCATGTATATATCAGTAAATTTTCTTGTTATAGAAACTTCTGAAGTAGTATAGTTATTTTTATTAACCTGCATTGTGATAGTAGATCCACCACCTGCATTACCACCTCTACCAAATAGTTTACCAGCAACTTGTCCAATAGCAGCTTTAGTAAATCTAGGAAGGTCAAATCCATTATGTTGGAAATATCTTGAGTCTTCTGTAGCTACTATAGCATCTACTAATACTTCAGGTAATTGATCATAAGTAACTTTTTTTCTTTTTTCAATACCTAGTTTAGCTATTTCATTACCATCTTTATCATATATAATAGTAGACTCTGCTCTATATAGTTTTTCAGGATCAAACTCTGGTGACTTAATAACTATATATATAGAGAATATTATAGCTAATGTAAGTATTAATAGAAGTCCAACTAAACTTAAATTAAATAAGAATTTAATTATTTTTCTTCTTCTACGTTTCTTTTCTGCTTTAGTTAATTCTTTTCTCTTTTTAAATAATTTAAACTTTCTTTTAGGACTTGAACTAGTCTTATCTTTCTTTTTAAGTTTTAATTTTTTCATTTAAAAACCTCCAAATTATTCAATATTTCTAGATAATCTAATCTAGGACTTAATTTTTCTTTTATTAAATATCCTTTTTCTTTAATATAATCATATGGAATAGATTTTCTTTCATTATTATTAATATAATCTATAAAATCTTTAGTCATTAATAAATATGTTTCATTAAATGAAGTAAATTTAATTATAATAAATGATATACCTCCATGATCTATAACTCTTTTTAAATGAGTTATTTGATGATCATGTATATTATTTAATGAAAATGAAGTTTTAGATTTGGTTTCTTTAGCTTCAAAATCTATATATTTACTTTTATATATTCCATTATAATCTGTTGTAGATGGTATTTCATAAAACCCATCTTTAATTCTATTTCCTACAAGTTTAGTTACTTTAGTAGGAGTAGGTTTTTTATATATTATAGCTATATCTTTATCTAAATAATATTTATTAGTATCATTAATATCATTTTCTAAAGACATACCTCTTTTACCAGAATAAACTATTTTGTTATTATGTTTTCTGCCGTCTGGATAATTCATATAATCACCTTAATTAATTATACTATATTTTTAAATATAATGATAGATTTTTATTCAAAAAAATCCTCTATTAAAGAAGTTGTAAATAGTATTTAAAGTATATGTCAATTGACAAAAATCCCTTTAAATGTAATAATTAATATGGTGATATTTATGAAAAACGATGAAATAGTTTTAACTCCAGATACATTACTTAATTGGGATTTTAAGATTGATGCTAGAGGATATAGACCACAAGAAGTAGATAAAGCCTTAGATATAGTAATAAGTGATTATAGAACTTATGAAAGAAAGATAAAAGCTTTAGAAAATCAAATCGAAGATCTTAATAATGAAATACTTGATTTAAAGCATAAACTAAGAAATGCTAAAGAAAGTATTGAAATAGTAAAGAGTACAGATAAAGAAGTATCTAATGTAGATCTTCTAAGAAGAGTATCACAGCTTGAAAAAATAATATATGGTGATAAAAAAGATTAAAATAAATTAAGTAATAAAAAGGGTTAAATAATTTTTTAGGTAAACGCTGCATTTTAAACGTAATGTAGAGGAAAGTCCATGCTCGCACTGTTCTGCGATGACAGTAGTGTTTGTGTATAGGGAAAAAATAACCTATAGTAGCTTTATGCTAACGGCAAAAATATATCCTAAGGGTAACTATGGATATATTTTTATAAAGTGCCACAGTGACGAATCTATATTGAAAAATATAGAATGAAACGAGGTAAACCCCGCAAGCGAGAAACCCAAATTTGGTAGGGGAACCACTTAAGGAAAAATGAATCTAAAAGTGGATGAGTAATCATAGATAAATGTTTACCACCAGTAATGGTACAAAACATGGCTTATTAAAAATTATTTATTTATTTTTTTATAAGGAGATTATATGAAAGAAATAGGAGAAGAATTAAGGGAAAAAAGAGAAGGTATGGGATTATCTTTAGAGGAAGCTGCTTCTGATATAGGATATAAAGCATCACAGCTTAAAGCAATAGAAGAAGGCAACTTTAAAGATTTTAAAGATAAATTCTTACTAAAAACTATAATAGTTGATTATGCTAAATATTTAGGATTAGAAACAGAAGATATTATAGATGAATTTAATGACTTTGTATTTGAGTCTACTTCTAAAATACCTTTAAATGAAATAGCTAAAGCTAGTAAAAAATTAGAAAAAATGGAAAGTGGTAAAATAGCTTCTCCATATACTAATACAGAAACTAATAGAAAGAATTATATTAAATATATAGTAATAGGATTAGTAGGAATACTTGTTTTATGTGCATCTATATTTATTATTAATATGATCGTAGATAATAATACTAATTCAAACTTCGATGTTGGATATGAAGAAAGGATTATAATATGAGAAAACCAAACCCGAATCTTCCTAATAGACTTACAGTATTTAGATTAATATTAGCATTTTTAGTTATAGTAATATTCTTATTTCCATATGATATGATTGGATTTAGTTTTCCAAAGTATTTAATTAATGGAATAGCAGTCTTAGATGTAAAACTAGCTATATGTGCAGTATTATTTGTAATAGCTAGTATAACTGATTTCTTAGATGGAAAAATAGCTAGAAAATATAATTATGTATCTAACTTTGGTAAATTAATGGATCCTATAGCAGATAAAATACTTGTTAATAGTTTATTAATTATTCTAGCTGGAGAAGGATATATAGCAACAGTTATCCCTGTAATAATTATTGCAAGAGATATAGTAGTAGATGGAGTAAGAATGCTTTTAACTGAAAAAGGTGAAGTATTACCTGCTGGTAAATTAGGTAAATTTAAAACAGCATTTTTAATGGTAGGTGTATCATTAAAATTAGTTGGAGGACTTCCATTTAGTTTATGGAATATTCCAGTAGCAGAATTCTTAATTATAACTGCAACTGTATTATCTGTAATATCTGGAATAGGATATTTCAATGGAGCTAAAAAATTTATAAAATAGTTTTTTATGAGAATTTTAAGTAATTAAAATTCTTTTTTTATTATAAATAAAGAGAAAAACAAACCTTTGTAAAGAATACAAACAAATGTTTGAAAAACTATTGACTTATTAAAATATATGTTTTATAATCTTATTGTATTCAGTTAATAGGAGGATATTAAATGGCAAAAGAAATTAACAAAGACCAAGAACAAATCTTAAACCAAGTTATGCAAGATATAGAAAAACAATTTGGTAAGGGAGCAATAATGAGACTTGGATCAGATTCCAAGATGGAAATAGATACAGTATCTAGTGGATCGCTTGCACTAGATATTGCTTTAGGAGCAGGAGGTTATCCTAAAGGAAGAATAATAGAAATATATGGACCAGAGTCTTCTGGTAAAACTACATTTGCACTTCATGCTATAGCAGAAGTACAAAAATTAGGAGGAAGAGCGGCTTTCATAGATGCAGAACATGCATTAGATCCTGTATATGCTAAGAACTTAGGAGTTAATATAGATGAATTATTATTGTCTCAACCAGATACTGGTGAACAAGCATTAGAAATATGTGATGCATTAGTTAGAAGTGCTGCTATTAATATTATAGTTATAGACTCAGTAGCAGCATTAGTTCCACAAGCTGAAATTGAGGGAGAAATGGGAGATAGTCATGTTGGACTTCAAGCAAGACTTATGTCTCAAGCACTTAGAAAACTAGCTGGTACTATTAATAAAACAAATACTATAGCTATATTTATTAATCAGTTAAGAGAAAAAGTAGGAGTACTATTTGGTAATCCTGAAACTACTACTGGAGGAAGAGCTTTAAAGTTTTATTCAACTATAAGAATGGATGTAAGAAAAGCTGAAGCCATTAAAATGGGAGAAAATGTAGTAGGAAGTTATACTAAAGTTAAAATAGTAAAGAATAAAGTAGCTCCTCCATTTAAAACTGCTAACATTGAAATAATGTATGGAACAGGTATTAGTAAAGAAGGAGAAATAATAGATATTGCTACAGAAGATGGAATACTAGAAAAGAGTGGATCTTGGTATTCTTATAACGGTGAAAAACTAGGCCAAGGAAGAGAATTTGTTAAAGCTGTATTAAAAGAAAATACAAAATTAAGAGATGAACTAGAAAATAAAATCAGAGAAAAACATGATTTAAAACCAAGAAAATAAGCTAATTATTAGCTTATTTTTTATTACATTGACATTCTTTAAAAATAATTTTATACTATAAATGTATAGACAATTTATGTTTATATATAAGGAGATAAAAAATGGATAAGGAATTTTTAATTTCTTCCATTGTTGGGTTACTTATAGGAGCAGTTATAACAGCAATTATATGCTTTATAATTTCTAGAATTAATAATAAAAAATCTGATAAAATCATTGAAAGAGCTAAAAAAGAAGCTGAAAAATATAAAAGGGATGCAGTTCTTGAATTAAAAGAAGAACAACATAGAATGAAACAAGAATTTGAACAAGAACTTAAGAATAAAAAAGAAGAAGCAAAAGAAATTGAAGATAGATTACAACAAAGAGAAAATGGTATTGAAAGAAGAGATTCTTTATTACAAGACCGTGAAAAAATGTTATCAGACAAAGAAAATAGTTTAATTCAAAGACAAAAAGAAATTCAAAAATTGGAAGATAAGGCTAATGAAATAGTAAAAGAAGAATTACAAAGATTAGAAGAAGTATCTGGCCTTTCTAAATCAGATGCTAAGAAAATGATTATGGACAAAGTTAAAGAAACTATGTCTAAAGAAATAGCTAGCTATATTAAAGAAGAGGAAAACAAAGCTAAATTAGATGTTGATAGAAAAGCTAAAGATCTATTAGTGTCTACTATGGAAAAGTTTTCATCAGATGTAACTAACGAAGCTACTGTATCAGTAATTACTTTACCTAATGATGAAATGAAGGGTAGATTAATTGGTAGAGAAGGTAGAAATATTAGAACGATAGAAGCTGTTACTGGTGTAGATTTAATTATTGATGATACTCCAGAAGCTATTGTTATTTCATCATTTGATCCACTAAGAAGAGAAATAGCTAAAGTAACAATAGAAGCTTTAATTAAAGATGGAAGAATCCATCCAGGAAGAATAGAAGAAATCTATGATAAGACTTGTGAAGACTTCAAAACTAAGATTAGAGAAAAAGGTGAAGAAGCTTTATTCAAGTTAAAACTTGGTACTATGGATCCAGAACTTGTATATACTGTAGGAAGATTAAATTATAGAACAAGTTATGGACAAAATGTGTTACAACATTCAATTGAAGTAGCTAACTTATGCGGTATTATGGCTGGTGAAATTGGTGAAAATGTAACACTTGCTAAAAGAGCAGGGCTTCTACATGATATTGGTAAAGCAATAGACTTTGAAGTAGAAGGTTCTCACGTTGATATTGGTGCAGATCTTGCTAAAAAATATAAAGAAGATCCAGTAGTATTAAATGCAATTATGTCTCACCATGGTGATTGCCCTCAAACTAGTATAATATCTGCTTTAGTTCAAATAGCAGACTCTATTAGTTCAAGTAGACCTGGTGCTAGAAATGATTCTCTTGAAAACTATATTAAGAGATTAGAACAACTAGAAGAAATAGCTAACTCTCATGATGGTATTGATAAAACTTATGCTGTTCAAGCAGGAAGAGAACTTAGAGTAGTAGTTAAACCTGAAAAGATTGATGAACTTGGTTCTGTAACTTTAGCTAGAACTATTAAAGATGAAATTGAAGAAAAACTTCAATATCCTGGAACAATTAAAGTTATTATCATTCGTGAAACAAGAGCAGTTGAAGAAGCAAAATAAAAGAAGACAATGTCTTCTTTTTTTATGTTATAATTTAAATAGGTGGTTACAATGATAATATTAACAAGAGATGAAATAAAAGAATATGCTAAAAAGAAATTATTAAATAGTGAACCAATAAAAGCAAAAAAGATAGGTAATACACTAGCTATTCAAGGAAACCTAGGAGAAGAAATCATAACTTATGAAATAAGTAAAATTACAGGAGAAGAATATATTGAAATAAAAGCTGTTGTGGAATTAGATTCACAAACTAATGAACCTGGATGGATACTTACAAAAACTGGAAGTGATAATAAACCAATAATAAATATATTTGGACACATGAATCAATATATTATTCCAGATTCAAGGTTTAGAAATATATACGAACCTTCTGATGAAGGAGAAAATCTATATTTTAAAACTCAAGTAGAAGAGTTTATTCAAGTAGATGAAGATATTACTTTTGATACTATAAATGGTGAAATGGTAGTCTTTAAAGGTGGATATCTTAAAGTAACAGATCTAGAAATGATATTTAGTATATCAGATGAAAGTTTTCTTCAAACTTATAAGATTATAGAATAAAAAATACTAACTTTCGTTAGTATTTTCTTTAATTACTTCAACTGCTACAACTTCAGGTATTTCAGAAGTTAAAATTGTTTCCACAGTATCAGTAATTTCTGAGTCCATAAGTGCACAATCTGCACAAGCTCCAGAAACAGTTATATATACAATACCATCTTCGTACTTAACGAATTTGACATCTCCGCCATCGCTAATCATAAATGGTCTAATTTTTTCTATAATATATTTAATATGATCAATTATTTCCATAAAGACCTCCGTAAATAAATTATACATTTTTTTAAATAAATATTCAATAAAAAGATTTTTATGTTATAATACTTTCAAGGACGGGCTTTATGAAGGTTAATGAAATAGTAAAAGTAGAGGTTACTTCTATTAAACCTTATGGAGCATTTATAAAAAGTGGTAATTACACAGGATTAATACATGTTTCTATGATTAATGGTAATTATATTAAAAATATTAATGATTATTTTTATGTAGGACAAGAACTATATGCTAAAATAACAGAAGTTGATGATCAAAACAAGCATATATCTTTAAGTTTAAAGGAATTAGGTCTCCATTTAAATGAAAAAGAGAATAAATTATATGAAACAAAGAAAGGTTTTGCTACCCTGGAAAAAATGCTTCCTACTTGGATAGAAGAAACGCTTGAAGAATTAAAAAATAAATAATAAAAAAATTAGTAAAATGCGTTGACAAACCTAAATATCAATGGTATATTTGTAATTGTCAATGTTTATGGATTCTTAGCTCAGTTGGTTAGAGCATCTGCCTTACAAGCAGGAGGTCATAGGTTCGAGTCCTATAGAGTCCACCATGTGCCGAAATAGCTCAATTGGTAGAGCAACTGACTTGTAATCAGTAGGTTACGGGTTCAATTCCTGTTTTCGGCACCATTTTTGGAGAGGTAGCGAAGTGGCTAAACGCGGCAGACTGTAAATCTGTTCCTTCGGGTTCGATGGTTCGAATCCATCCCTCTCCACCATCGTATTGCCTCGTAGCCAAGCGGTAAGGCATCAGACTT
>JAEEGL016778205.1_pt1 | contig 36526 bp, 31 predicted proteins | sample 9134231 | NCBI WGS metagenome assembly JAEEGL01 (sample SAMN16246548, study PRJNA631951) | gut metagenome | biome: gut microbiome; feature: rumen; material: fiber-attached | host: Bos | place: Iran: Karaj | collected 2018-10 | reverse complement strand
TTTAAAAACGGCGTCGGCAATAATTATCCGCAGGGCAAATGCTATTTGTCCGAAGACGGTAATATCGCCATTTATCACGAAGCCGAAGCAGGCAAGGGCAATTTGTCCGGCAGGATAATGTATGAAGAAGCGGTCGTTACCGATATATGGCTCACATTCAACACGAACACCGGCTTCGTCACGGTATCGGACAGTAAAGGCACGCTTTTTACCGCCGATACGAAAACCGGTGAAAAGACCTGCGTTTTCAGGATCCGATCCGATCCGCGCGGTCTCGGTTTTTCGGGCGAAATTAAATTTACCGATACCGGCGTACGGGACTTACCCGATAAGTTCGTAGAGATCCTTTATAAGCCGGAAAACACCTCGCTCGAATACTGGATCTTGAACGACGTTAGAAATGAAGATTTTTCGGGGCATCATCTCGATCCGAATCTGATCGGCGCGAGCCTTTATTACGGCAAGGGTTACGAACCGAAAGACGGTATCGAGCCGGAAAAGTACGTAAAGTACACGGTAAGCGCGTGGCCCGATTACTCGTCGGTCGGGACGAGATACGTTACGGAGATAGAGATAACCGATCCCGAAGTCACTTTTCTCGGTCTTACGGTCGACTCGTCCGTTGAAGATTTCAAAAAAGTGTTTGAACCGATGGGATTCGAATTCTGCTCGGAATCCGATCCGTACCCCGGCGGTACGAAATGCGGATGGAGCGGAAGATATTACGCCGTTACGCTCATAAAACGCGAAAGCGGAAACGCCGTGTATATAAGCGCGCCGGTAACGAATAAAGAAGGAATAGTATTCTGATAAAGGAGATAAACAATATGGCAAAGGTTCTTTTGATCAACGGCAGTCCGAACAAAGACGGCTGCACCGCGGAAGCGCTCAAGGAGATGATCGCGGTGTTTGAAAAAGAAGGCGTCGAAACTGAACTCGTACAGGTCGGAAATAAAAACATCCGCGGCTGCATTTCCTGCGATTCGTGCTCGAAGACCGGCAAGTGCATAGTCGACGACGCGGTAAACGAGATCGCGCCGAAATTCGAGGCGTCAGACGGGCTCGTGATCGGCTCGCCCGTTTACTACGGCTCGCCGAACGGCACGCTCATTTCGTTTCTCGACAGACTGTTTTACTCCACGCCGTTTTCAAAGCAGGGCAAGGTCGGCGCGGCGGTCGTATCGTGCAGACGCGGCGGCAATACTGCGTCGTTCGACGTGCTGAACAAGTATTTCACCATAAGCGGTATGCCGGTCGCCTCGTCCACTTACTGGAACCAGGTGCACGGCTTCACGAAAGAAGACGTGCGTAAAGACAAAGAAGGACTGCAGACAATGCGCAATCTCGCCCGCAATATGGCGTTTCTTATCAAGGCGATAGCTGACGCGAAAGAGAAGTACGGTCTGCCAGAAGTCGAACGCGGCGAATTTACCTGTTTTCACGACGGTAAATGAAATGGACGAACAAGAACTCGGAAAAGTCTGGGAAAACGAAGAACGTGCCGCATACGTAAACGGCTGGGATTTTTCGCATATCAAAGACAGATACGAAGAAGAGAAAGATCTGCCGTGGGATTACCGCGAACTGATCGGACTGTATCTGAAAGACGGTATGAAGCTTCTCGATTACGATACGGGCGGCGGCGAGTTTCTGCTCTCGCTTCATCATCCTTATGAAAACACGGCGGCGACCGAAGGCTATCCGCCTAACGTGGAGCTGTGCAAAAAAAGGCTCGTACCGCTCGGCATCGATCTGCGCGAGTGCGCCGACGCCTCGAACGTGCCTTTCGGCGACGGCAGTTTTGATATCATTATAAACCGCCACGGCGATTTTGACCCATACGAGATCAAAAGACTGCTGAAACCGGGCGGCGTGTTCGTTACTCAGCAGGTCGGTTCGCATAACGACGCGGATCTGGTCGAGCTCGTTTTACCCGGCACGCCTTTACCGTTTCCGCATAATAACCTGACGGAGCAGAAGCCGGCTTTTGAAAAAGCGGGTCTGCGGGTGATCAGCTCAGACGAAGCGTTCAGACCGATCAGCTTTTACGATATCGGCGCATTCGTATGGTTTGCGAGGATCATCGAATGGGAATTCCCGGGTTTCTCGGTAGACCGCTGTTTCGAGCGGCTTTTGAAAATGCAGAAAACGATAGAAAGAGACGGCAAGATCACCGGCACGATACACAGATTCATGCTCGTATGCCGTAAAGAAGCGTTATGAACACGGAAATAATGGAATACAAGATAGAAACGGAGCGGCTCGTTTTGTTTGCATATACGGCAGAGAACCTGAAACTGTTCAACCGTGATATCGAAGCGTTCGAGAAAACGTACGGCGTAAAATACCGGGGCGAAGAACTCGATCATCTGCTTGTCGGATTTTTGCACAAACTGGAGAAAGAGATCGAAGAAGACGAAGAAAACTACCTCTTCTTTACCGAATTTCTTATCGTGCTGAAAGAAAACGACCGCGTCATCGGCTCGATAGATTATAAATACGTGCCGAAAAACGGCGTGACCGAGGTCGGCTACGGTATGAATACCGATTACGAAGGGCACGGATATATGACGGAGGCTCTTTTGGCGTTTCTTTCTTTCGGCAAAACGCTCGGCATAAAAAAAGTGCTCGCCGACACGCTGCCCGATAATATAAAATCGCAGAACGTACTCAAACGCTGCGGGTTCACGTTTCTGAAACGTGACGGCAATCTGTGGTGGGAAAAGGAGTTGTAATGGAATACGTAAGGGTAACGAAAGAGAATCTTGAAAAAGAACATATCTGCTGTGCGATATCGAACAATAACGACGTGCAGGTATCGAGCAAAAAAGCGTGGCTGTCAGACCGCTTTGACGAAGGGCTCGTGTTTTTGAAAAGCGCCGAACGCGGCAAATGCTTTATCGAATATATCCCCGCTGAATACGCGTGGAACCCGATAAACGCGGACGGTTATACCTATATAGACTGCCTCTGGGTATCGGGCTCGTTCAAAGGTCACGGCTATTCGACCGACCTGCTCGAAGCCTGTATCTCCGACAGTAAAGAAAAGGGCAAAAAGGGCTTGTGCGTGCTCTCGAGCGCGAAGAAAAAACCGTTTTTGTCCGATCCGAAATACCTGTCTCACAAAGGTTTCACCGTCTGCGACGAAGCCGATAACGGCGTGCAGCTGTGGTATCTGCCGTTTACGCCCGACGCCGGAAAGCCGTCGTTCAAGGATTGCGCGAAGCATCCGCGCGAGGCCGAAGACGGTTACGTTCTGTACTATACGCATCAATGTCCGTTCAACGCAAAATACGTGCCGACAGTCGCGGAAGCCGCGAAAAAACACGGCGTCAAGTTCAAAGCCGTGCGGATATCGAGCAGAGAAGAGGCGCAGAACGCTCCGACTCCGATCACTACGTACACGCTGTTTTATAACGGTGAATACGTTACAAACGAGCAGATGAACGAAGCGCGTTTTCTCAAACTTATCTCGTTATGACGGCTGAAGAGAAGATTTTCGGCAGAAAACGGTTCTTATTTGACCGTCTTGTCCCGTTCGGATTTGAAAAAACCGCAGACGGATACCGGTATAAGACCGATATAATGGGCGGTGATTTCACCGCCGTCGTCCATATTACCGGAGACGGAGAAGTAAACGGCGGCGTGACAGACAATATGAACGGCGAAGATTACACTCAGCTTCACAGCGAGAGTATTCAGAGCGCCTACGTCAACACGGTGCGCGCCGCTTATGAAGACGCGCTGCGGCGTATCGCCGACGGATGCTGCCGAAGCGTTTATTTCGCGTCGGAACAGGCGAACCGCATCGTCGGTCACGTTGAAGAAGAATACGGCGTCATACCCGATTTTCCGTTTTCCGACGACGACGTTACGGGCGTGCTCCGTCATACGGACACGGCAAAATGGTTCGCCATAATAATGCCCGTTAAAATGAAAACGCTGTTTCATAACGGCGACGAAACGCCGGTCGACGTTATGAACCTCAAAGCGTGCCCCGATAAAGTGCCGGAGCTGATAAAAAGACCCGGCGTATACCGGGCTTATCATATGAATCATAAAATGTGGATCTCGGTAACGTTGAACGACGCCCTGCCCGATACGGAAATACAAAAACTCGTTGACGAGAGCTTTCGTCTGACCGGTAAAAAAAACAGCTGAGGGGCGCCTGCCGTATGGCAGACGTCCCTTCCGGTTTTCATATCGGTTTTATGCAAATGAATCGAAGTGAAATATAAGAATAATATACAGGACAGTAAATCCGGAAGAGTACGCTTACGTCAAAACAAGCAAAAACCGTATTGACAAACGTTATAAATTGTGATATAATAAATTTGCGACGGTATCGCAAATTGTGCGGAGGCGGTGTATTGGATGGGCTATTCGACAAAGCAAAGAAAAATTCTGATCGAAACGCTCGAACGTCATCGGGACGAAACGCTTTCCGCCGATCAGATTGTGGACCTCGTGGGTGAAGACAAGATCAGCAGGAGCGCCGTATACCGCAATCTGTCCGCTCTTGAAGATCAGGGCTATGTCAAACGCGTCACGCTTCCCGGGACAAAACGTATTTTCTACCGTTACACCGGGTCGGAAGAATGCAGAGCTCATCTGCATCTTGAGTGCTTTAAGTGCGGCAGAACGTATCATATGAATGCTCCGTTCACAAACGCCCTGATCGAGAACGTGATGCAACAATCAAAGTTCGAAGTGGACAGCGGAAGTACAGTTTTATACGGCGTATGTGAAAAGTGCAGAAAAAACTGATTTAACGAAAGCAGAAAGGTGGTGTTATCATGGTGACAAAGCGTCGTTTTGCGGCTGCGATCCTCGCGGCTCTTGTTCTTGTCGCCGTAACAGCCTCTCTGCTTGCCGTCGTGTGTGAAGCCGATCACGACTGTATCGGCGAGGACTGCCCGATCTGCGCGGCCGTCGCGGTCTGTCAGAATAATTTAAAAACGTTTTCCGGAGCGCTTGCGGTATTTACCGCTGCAGCTGCGTCGGTTTATTCTGCCGTAATTTTTATTACGGTATTTAACGCGTCTCTTCACAATGAGACGCCGATTTCATTAAAAGTCAAGCTTCTGGATTAAAACAAGATCAGACAAGGGAGCGGTCTGCCTGATAACAGGCGGACTTTATCGGCGTGCGCCGGCTTCCTTGTATTTTTATGCCCATTTTCAAAATCTTGTTTTAATTACGGAGGCTTTTTTATGAAAAAAATACTTTCAGTGACGCTCTGCCTGCTGATGATCATCGCAGTATTTGCAGGCTGCGGCGTTACCGACACAAACAAAGGCGATAAAATAAGTATCGTCACCACTATATTCCCGGAATACGACTGGGTAATGCAGATTCTCGGTGGCAAAGCCGAAAACGCGGACGTTACGATGCTTCTCGATAACGGCGTTGACCTTCACAGCTATCGGCCCACCGCCGATGATATTGTCAAAATTTCGACCTGCGATATGTTCATCTGCGTCGGCGGCGAGTCTGACGAATGGGTGGAAGACGTTTTGAAAGAAGCGACCAATAAGGATATGGTGGTGATCAACCTTCTTGAAACGCTTGGTGACAAAGCCAAGGAAGAAGAGCTTGTGGAAGGAATGCAGGGTGAAGAGGAGGAAGGAGAGGAAGGAGAAGCGGAAGAAGGTCCCGAATACGACGAGCACGTTTGGCTCTCCCTGCAAAACGCGGCAGAGCTTTGCAGCTATATTTCCTCAAAACTATGCGAAATCGACACCGATAACAAAGACGCGTACAAAGAAAATACCGACGCGTACGTCGCAAAGCTGAACGCTCTTGACAAACAGTACAAAGACGCTGTCGGCTCCGCCGGAACAAAGACACTTCTGTTCGGCGACCGTTTCCCGTTCCGCTATCTTACCGATGATTACGGCCTTGATTATTACGCCGCGTTCGTCGGCTGCAGCGCCGAGACCGAAGCAAGCTTTGAAACGATCATGTTCCTTGCAAAGAAGGTCGATGAGCTCGGTCTGAAGGTTATAATGCAGATCGAGAGCACGGACGGAAAGATCGCGAAAACGATAAAGGATACCACCAAAGCAAAAAATCAGACGATCCTGACGCTGGATTCCATGCAGTCGACAACATCAGCGGACGTAAAAAACGGCGCGTCGTACCTGTCGATCATGGAAAAGAACCTTGAAGTTTTAAAGGACGCGCTAAAGTAAGGGGGACGATTCACATATGGCACTGCTCACCTGTCAGGATCTATCGCTCGGATACGACGGACATGAGATCGTTCACGGGTTGAATTTTGAAATCAATTCCGGCGATTACCTGTGCATCGTCGGGGAGAACGGATCCGGAAAAAGCACGTTGATGAAAACAATACTCGGTCTGCAGACGCCGACTAGCGGCAAGATCCTGACCGGTGACGGTTTGAAACCGAATGAGATCGGCTATCTTCCTCAACAGACCGTTGTGCAGAAGGATTTTCCCGCGTCCGTCTGGGAGATCGTTCTGTCCGGCTGCGGTAACCGAACGGGGCTCCGCCCATTTTACAGTAAAACCGAAAAACAGATCGCAAAAGACAATATTGAGAAAATGGGTCTGACGCCTCTTATCAAAAGGTGTTACCGTGAGCTTTCCGGAGGTCAGCAGCAGCGGGTGCTGCTTGCGCGGGCGCTGTGCGCTACGCAAAAGATGCTCCTGCTCGACGAGCCGGTTTCCGGTCTCGACCCGAAGGTCACGACTGAAATGTATGAATTGATCGAGCAGCTTAACAATAACGACGGCATCACCGTCATCATGATCTCACACGATATAGAATCGGCGGTGAAATATGCCGACCGTATTCTCCACATCGGCAGCGAAATCTTTTTCGGCACGAAAGACGAATATGTGAAAAGCACGTCTGCAAGGGCTTTTTTGAAAGGCGGTGAAGAGAATGGCTGAACTGTTTGAAAAGCTCTCGCTGTACCTGCAATATCCCTTTGTACGGTATGCGCTCATCGTTGGCGTGTTGATCGCCCTGTGCTCCTCGCTGCTCGGCGTTACCCTCGTTCTGAAACGGTTTTCGTTCATCGGAGACGGGCTTTCACACGTTGCCTTCGGCGCTATGGCGATTGCGGCGGTGGTGGGACTGACCAACGAAATGCCGCTTGTGCTTGCGATCACAGTCGTCAGCGCAGTCCTGCTCCTGCGTACCGGACAGAATGCGAAGATCAAGGGAGACGCCGCCGTGGCTATGATCTCGGTAGGCGCTCTTGCGATCGGTTATCTTTTGATGAATCTTTTTTCCAAATCCAGCAATCTTTCCGGCGACGTCTGTTCAACGCTTTTCGGCTCAACGTCGATCCTGACTCTGACAAGAACGGAGGTCTGGATCTGCGCCGTTCTGTCCGTCGTCGTTGTCGCGGTGTTTATTCTGTTTTACAACAAGATCTTCTCCGTCACCTTTGACGAAAGCTTTGCACGGGCGACCGGGACCCGCGCCGGGCTTTACAATCTGCTGATCGCCGTCGTTATCGCCGTGATCATCGTGCTTGCCATGAATCTTGTCGGGTCGCTCCTGATATCGGCGCTTGTGATCTTCCCGGCGCTGTCGGCAATGCGTGTGTTCAAGAACTTCAAAGCCGTGACGATCTGCTCCGCCGTTTTCTCCGTTGCCTGCGCTCTGTTCGGCATATTGATCTCAATACTTGCCGGCACTCCGGTGGGCTCGACGATAGTGGCTGTGGATATCGTCGGATTCTTCATATTTCTCGTGATCGGTTCAGTAAAAGGAGGTATAAATGGATGAAAAAAATTATTTGTATTTTGCTTGCCGCTTTGATTTGCCTCGCCGCCGCGGGCTGCGACGATTCTCAGAACGAAAAACCTGTTCAGGGCTATCAGGGCAAAACAGTCAACGACGTGCTGAACGAAAAAATGAACGAAGGCAAACAAAACGGGGAAACCTCGTCGGATCAGGGTCAAGCTGATACAGCGTCCGTCGCTCAGCCCGTTGACGCGGGACCCGTTGACGTCGATCTGACAAAGCTCAGTTCAACAATGGTTTACTCCGAGGTCTACAATATGATGTCCTCGCCTGAATACTATATGGGTAAGCGCGTCAGGATGAAAGGGTCGTTTGCTTTCGCGAAGGGCGACGGCAGATATTATTTTGCCTGCATCATTGCCGACGCCACAGCCTGCTGCGCACAAGGAATTGAGTTTGTCTTAAAAGACGAACGGAAATTTCCGGACGAATACCCGTCAAAGGGAACGGAAATAACCGTCGTGGGTATATTTGACACCTATAAGGAAGGAATTAATCGATACTGTCAACTGATCGACGCGGTTATGGAATGAAACCGCAGGAGAATGGCAGTTCTGCACAGAGTTGTTCACATTGAACAATGCGCTTTTGATGACCGCAGATTGTCAAAAGCGCCTTTGCGCCAGTTCCGCTGAAAACAATATCGGTTAGATAAAAGTAAAAAAATCGGGGCACCTGCTTTATCGCAGGTGTCCCGAGCGCCGTTTTTTTTGCTATTCGACTTTAAAAGCGAAACTGCCGCCGGAACACTTACCGTCCGTTTCGACGATGAGGTATACTCTGCCGGCGCCGAGAGTTTCGCTCTGCCCGTTAAATTCGTCGCCGCCGTTTATTGTAAAGAGCAGTACCTTGCCTTCGCCGGAGTCGTAATAAACGTCAGCCTTGCCCGTTTCGAGTTTCGCCGTATATTTGATATGCTCGTCTCCGCTTTTTGCCTTCAGATTGAAGACCTGTCTCCCGTTGAATTCGTAAAAACTCATATCGACTTTCTTCGACGTGTTCGAATGAACGTAACCGACCGCTCTGAAGCTCGATGTATAAGGCGTACAGCCGCAGAGCGTGAGCGCGAATAATATTATTAAAACCGCAATTGTCTTTTTCATAATTATATCCCTCCCGTGCGATCATTATATCATATATTCCGCTCTTGTCAAGGATTAAAGAAAAAAATCGCGAAAAAACCTTTACAAACTTCTTTTTTTGTGATATAAATAATTTATAGAAATAAAGGAGGACGATGAAATGTTGTTCGGCAGATCGCCGCTTGACGGCTATTATGAAGAAGGTTATCACTATTATCTTTATATAAACGGCGACAAAGCCGTGCTTCGTGACTACGCCAAGCGCATAATCTTTGAAACGACCGTCGAATACGACAAAAAAGCGGTCGGCAAAGGCGCGCAGACGGATATAATTCTCGGTCAGACCGTCTTATCGCGTACCGCCGCGGGCGAACCGATGACTTGGATCAAACGTTTATATTTCGATAACGGCGAGATCGTTATGGATTATTATTACACCATAATGGGCGATACGACGTACAGACTTCACAAGGTCGATCACGATCCGTTTTACAATATCGTCATACGCGACGGCGAGATACTGCCGAAGATCCAGGGCTTCTGGCTCGAATGGCGCAAAGACGGCGATTATAAAGACAAATACGGTATACGCATAAGCGGCGACCGGCTCAGTTACGGCACGGTTTCTTATTCGATGTTTGCGTCAAAGATCCACGCTATCAGTTACAGATCTAACGCGGACAGAATAATACTCACTCCGCAGGATCTTACCGTGACCGCATTTCCCGGCATGACGCAGATCAGTTTTGAGGGCGACATGCTCACGTCTTGTATGATCGTTATGGACGTTTCGTCGCCCATGTCGGTATTCATGCGAGAAGAGAATATCGGTAAGCTTCCCGTCCCGCCGGCCGCTATGCGCGAAGCAAGAAATACAATGCTGTTCGTCGACGAGCCGGTGATCAGAAAGCTCGACGATTAAACCGCATCAAACAAAAAATCCATATAACGCTTATGAACGCCGGCCAAAAACCGGCATTCCGTCAAATATATAATATACATATTTTCCGGAGGAACACGTTATGAAAAAGATCATTGCGCTTTTACTTACCGCGGCAGTCGCCGTATCGCTGTTTACCGTAATAACGTATGCCGACGCACTCGACGGATCGCCCGACAACACGGGTGACTACGGCGATTGCTGGGCCTATGAAGACTCGGTATGGACCTGCACAAAAAGGATCGACTGGCCGGATTTCGGTTATTACCAGTTCGGCGTCACCGCGGAGAAAATAAAACTCTACGCTGAAATCACGGTCGCCGACAAAAAACTTGAGCCCGAGGAACTCGGCGGCGACTCCGGTTTCATGGTCGGCGTCACCGACATAAACGGCAACGGTATAATAGAAGAAAGCAAAGACGAATACTATCTTATCGACGTGTCGTGCGGCAACGACGGCGGTTTTATCGCCATTGAAAAGAACGTCGCCAAATGGGGCGACTGGGCGGCGATAGACCATTCGTACGGCTTTACGGCAGGCGATAAAGTGGGTCTGTGCCTTATCTATGACCCTGCGAACGCTCATTTTGAAGTATATATCACGGAGATCGTCGACGGCAGAAGGATGACAGACCTCGAACCTGTTATCGACTGGACGGATACAAAGAACCCTCTTACGGGTATAGGCTTCGGTATCTGCTCAAAGATAACGAACGGAACGTTTGAAAACGTTGCGTACGCTTTCGGCGAAGACGCCGTCCCCCCGACCGAAAGAGGCTTCGAACCGGGTGAAAACGTTACCGGCAACATGATAATGCTCGCCGACTTTTCAGATCCCCAGTTTGTCGGCAAAATGGCCGGCAAAGGCAACGACTGCGAACTCGAATACGACGAAATGAAGCAGTGTATGAAAATAACGGTCACCGGTCAGGATCCGTTCTTCCAGGTGCCGATGAATATGTCAAAATATTTCGACGGCGAGAAGTATCACAACGTCGTCATAACGTATATGACCGAAGAAGACTGTCAGGGCGAGATATTCTTCACGTCGACCGTATCGAGAGAGAATATCCAAAGAAACCACATATTCTATTATATGGACGCCGCTGAAGAGTTCACCGAGCTTGAGGTGGATATGCTGCTTGACGATTACGGCAACTGGCTCGATCAGATCAGAACGGTGAGGATCGACCCGAACCATAACGGCGAAGAAGGGCAGATATATTATTTCAAGTCCGTCATAGTCAAAAGCGACGAAGACGGCGCGACCACCGAAGCTCTGACCGAAGCGCCTACCGAACCGGCGACCGAAAGCCCGACCGAAGAGATCACTCAGGCGCAGACCGAAAAAGCGACAAACGCGCCCGAGACCTCGCCGGAAACGGAGAAAACAAAGGAAAACAAACCCGAAAAAAAGAATAACGAGATAATAACGGCGATAATCATAGCCGTCGCAGGCGCCGCGGCGATAGCCGTTGCAGTCGTTTTGGTTTTGAAGAAGAAAAAATAAAGTTATCGGATTTGATAATCAAGTTTTCCGCCGGAAAAAGCGATATATCCGGCGGACGCGATATGTCCTTCGGACGCGATATGCCGCCGTGCGGCGGGAAATCGGTGGCGCTCTGCGACTTTTTGTGCGGCTTCGCCGCCCTTGGGGAGTACCCACCCTTACACCCCCCAAGCCCCCTAAATCCCTCCCAAGAGATCAATAAATCTCTTGGGGCGCTCAACGGACGGAACAAAGAATAACGAAAAAGCAACCGTGCACGGTTGCTTTTTTTGACAAATAATCCGTTTACTTTTCAAGCGATGTTTTATCTATCCCGGCGAGCAGATAATATATCTCGTCTCTGATATCCTTTCCGCTTCCCGCCGATTTCGAAAATCTTGCCGCGACGACGTATTTGCCGTTCGGCAGAGAAGAGAGATCGGCTTCGCCGTATTCCGTTTTCTTCCCGTCGGGCGTATATACGCCGATAAAACTTATGCTGAAACTTGCGTTTTTGTCGCTGCCGTTCTGCAAAGCGACGTCTCCGTCTTTTATCCTCGTATACGGTATGCTTATATCGCTTGAAACGATAAGTTCTTCCGGCGATTTGCCGAACGCCGGACCGGCGCCGTCGGCCGGTCCCGCGCCGTACTCGATGAGTACGGTACAGTCAGGCAGCGGTACGTTTTCGTACCTGACCGACGGCAGATACGCAGGCGGCGATTCACGCTCGCCGCATGATATCAGTAAGCAAAACAGCGCGGTAAATATCAAAACAACTGCGATCTTCTTCATTTTTGCTCCCTTTTTGTCTGCATAGATCAGTACAGAGAATCGTAGAGTATATCGAGCGCTTCCGGGTCCGTTACCGCCTTATCGGCTATTATCAGCAGCCCCTTCGGCGTTATCGTGACCGTCTTGCCGGCGGCTTTGACCGCTTCGTCGGCTTTCACGTATAGAACGCCGTAATGATCGAGCACGGGCAGATCTTTGCAGTCGACGCCGATCTGTGTGAGCACCGACGCCGGCAGCCAGAATTCGTGACCGGAGGCGAGAAGCGTCGCCTTTGTGTTGGATCTGACGAGCCTTACCTGCTTACCGCCGATATAAGCGTTATATCCGTTCGCTTTGAATACCGCCATGTCGGCAGTCAGACACGCCGGCACGTCGACCGTTTCGCTCTTCGTCGTGTAGCGGAAGCTCGATCTGCCGTCCGGCGCCGCGTCGCCTTTGTCCCAGAAGCCCATTATATCGCCGTCGTCTACGGAATTGTCCGCCCATTTGAAATCGAGCGTTTCGTTATCGTACCTGATCAGCGAAGCCGATACCTTGACCGTCATTACTTTCCCGCTGATAACGTATTCCGCCTCGCCGACTTTTTCAAAATTCCATCCGTCTTTGAAGCGTTCCACAGAGGCTTTTTTGCCGTCGCGGCTGCGGTTTATTACGTAATCGAAACCGTACCAGCCGTTTTTGCCGTCGTTATCCGAGTTTATAAACAGATTCATGAAATTCGATCCGTTATCCGTCACGACGTCTTCGGCGCATTCGGCGTAAAAGTACAGATACTCTCCGTCAAAAGATACCTTCGCCGTGACTATGTCGTTTCTGCCGGAATCGTTTTTATAAGTAAATCCGCCGACGTGAGAAGAGAAGTTGCGTTTTGCCGTGTCGCCCGCAACGTCCCGGAACTCGGGACCGACGCCGAGCCATTGAGTCAGCTCGCCGTTCATATCGATCGTTCTCTGACCGAAAGCCGCTTCAACGGGTCTGCTGCCCTTGTACGTCCTTACGTTCATAACGGTCTGATAATAGTAATTGTCTTTGAAACCGTCTTTCATCGGTTCGATGTCGCGCGAGTATTCGGGGTTGAGATTATCAACGAAATAATTGTATTCTTTTGCTTTTTTGTCGCCCGAAACGGTGTACTGGTTCGCGATCTTCTGTCCGATCGCGGGCGCGCCTTCCCATCGGCCTGCCCACCATTCGTTCCAACCGGTGATCATCACGAGCTTCGGCGCTTTCGATATCGCGTGATCGAACTGCTCCTGATAAGCGAGACCGAGTCCGCTCGTCTGCGGGTACAGACCGTAGCCCATATCCCAGTCGCCCTGCGACAGATTTACCGGCTCGCCGGTTTTTCTCGTGTAGCTTCTTCCGGCGTTCGTACCGTACGATCCGTTGACCCAGAAACCGCACATAACGACCATCTGCTCGAGCGTCTTTTTGCCGTCTATGTATGCGTATCCGCCTTTCTGAGGAGCCATCGTACCCCACGCCCAGCAATTGATACCCTTAAGATCTTTATACCATGCGTCGGTCTCGTTTGCCCAGGAAATACGGACGGTGAAAAATTCTTCCTGTTCCTTGCTCAATTTCGTGCTGCTGCCGGTGAACATTATAGCGGGCTTTCCGTCCCACTTGAACCACAGATCGCTGTAACGTTCCGTGCTGTACAGATCGTTCCAGAGCTGCGAAAGCTCTTTTGTGTTGCCGTCCTGCATAAGGAAACAGACGTCGGGCGTTTTCGTGCCCTCTTTTCTCATCTGCGACCAGACTTTCAGCACGGCTTCGTAACACGGTTTATATAACAGACCGTTCGTAGCGTCGAAATAGACGAAGTCTATACCGGCTTCGGCAAGCATCGCGCCGTGCTTTCTTATCACCCATTCGTCGTTCGAACGGTAATATCCGAAGTAAGGTTCCGCCCAGTAGTGAGCGAATCCGAGACTGCCCGACCGCATCGTCTTCCACAGCCCTTCGAGACCGCCCTCTTCGTACGATCTGGTGTGATCCCACAACGGGCCGTTAGATTCGTGCCACAAGAAGTAGAATATGCCGACCTTCGCGCCGTTCGGCTTCGTGCCGCTGTAAGCTACCGTTCTGCCGGTATCGTCCACAGTCACGTACGTATCGGCGAAAACGTCTTTCGTGTTCGGTTTTATACCCGCGTTTTCCGCTTTTTCCGCCGTCGTTACCGACACGGTGACCTTGAGATCGTCAACCGTGACCTGACACGGCGTATGATGGTTCCATAAATGGCTGTAGCCGCCTTTTATGACGTTCTGTTCCGTCGAGTCGGTTACGGACGGAGTATCGGCACCCGGCGCGTAAAGACTTATCTTTTTGCCGTCGATCCTGATTTCGGCTATCGGGCGCTTTTCTTTGCCTGCGTAAACTTTTATAATATTGTTTTCGGGATCATCAACGACCGTTACGAGCTCGCCTTTTGAAAGATCCCAGTCGGCTTTCATATATCCGTCGTTCGGCCAGCTGCCTTTTCTTATGCCTATCTGATCGGAGCGCATCGCTATCCATACGCCCGCGTGGACCGTCGGGTCTCTCGCGGCGTCGGCGAGCCGCAGACCGAGATAAAAAGTTATCCATGACGCTTCGCTCGGCTGTGAGGCGCAGTTCAGGATAAACGAGTATTCCGATACGCTGTCGTCCGGCGCCGACTGCAGCGGGTAAACGCCGGATACGGTCTTAGGCGGCATTATGACAGTCGAACCTTCGGCGCCCGCGCCGGAATAAAGACCGAACTCGGTAAGAGATTCGTTGCCTTTGAATTCTATGGTTTTTGCAGTTTTCATTATCTTCTCCGTTGTATCGTAATCGGGCAGCTGTATGTCCGTTCCGATGCGGTAGTTTACCGTCGGGTCTTCTTCCGGTTCTTCCGTCGCCGCTTCGGTCACGGTCCCGTTTCCGACCGTCCCCGGTTCGGGAGCGTCGGTCGTTACCGTAACCGTGTGATCGCCCGTACACGCCGAAAGGCAGAGCAGAGCAAAGAGCGCTGCGAGCAGAGCTGATATAATCTTTTTCATGGCTTTCTCCCGGCGCTATTCGCCTATTATCATGACCTGTACCGTTCTTGTTCTTCCCCTCGTCTGATCCCAGTCTATGAAATGAACGCGCCCGAATTCACCGAGATCTGCGACTCCGTCGTCGATGACTACCGTAACGCTTCTGCCGATTATCGAAGAACGCAGATGAGCGTCCGTATTGTGACAGCCGAAATTGTCCTCCCCGTGCTCTTCGGCAAAATCGAGAGCCTTTTTGCCGGGATGCAGATACATTCCCTCGTAACGGCACGTCGGGATCCATTCCTCAAACGCGTTCACAAGATCCTGCTGAAGCGTTTCAAGCCCGGTCATCGATTTGTCGAACGCGCATTCCTGCGTGATGACGGAGCAGGTCGTGTGATGCGAATACACGACGACTATGCCGTTTTGTATCTTCGATTCCGCGACGTATTCTTTGACCTGATCGGTTACGTCGTGAAAGCTCACCGCACGGTGGTTAGATTCGACTTTGAAAGATTTTTTGAATACCATTTTATTGCTCCTTTTTCAGATCGTTCGCGGCGCGTCTCGTCGCAGCTATCATTTCGTCTATCATCGCTATCGGATCGGCGGCGTTCATTATGCCCGAAGCGGCGCCGGCGGCTTCAGAGCCCGCCATTATGAAGTCATAGACCTGCTGTCCGTTCGTTATACCCGCCGCCTGCTCTACGAGGATATCCGGGTATATTTCTTTTATGACTCTTATGGAATCCTTGACGTAATCCATAGGGGAAACGCCGTTGCCGCCGCCGATTATCGCCGACGGTTCGGGGTTTATTATATCCGGGTGAAGCTGAGCTATCGCTTTCGCCTCTTCAAGCGTATCGGCGCAGGCGAAGACGAGAAAATCAAGTTCTCTCGCTCTGTCTATCGTCTTTTTCATCTGCGGCAGACTCATCGGCTTTTCGCAGTGGTTTATGACCACGCCCTTCGCTCCCGCGGCGGCAAGCGCCTCGGGCAGTATGTCCGCCATGCCGCGGCCGGGACGGAGCGTGTCCATATACGGCGCGAGAACGATAAGATGTTTCGTATTCTCGACCACGCGGCGTATCTCGACCGCCGGCGTTATGAAAAGCACGTCGATATCGTATTTTTCAGCCGCTTTGTCGGCGGCTTTCGCGTATTCGAGCACTTTGTCGCCGTATATATAGTTTTTCGTGCCTATCTCGAAATAAGGCGTTCTTATCTTCGGTTTCATTACCACTCTTCAACTCCTATCACGACCGTTTCAAATCCCATCATCCTGCCGAAGGCTTCGAGCGCTTCGATATTATCCCAATCGCCGTAAACCATAGCCGAATGATGCGTACCGCCGACAAGAGAATAATCCTTCAAAAACTCCCGCAGAGGACAGTACGGTTTTACCCATCCGCGCACTTCGTTTATATACGCTTTGTCGGTTTTGCCGCTTTGAACGACGTCGACCGGCGCGAGTATCAGCGTAAAGCCGTTTTTGCCCGGCGCGAGGTTGACGATGACGGCGGAGCCGGTTTTGAAGCATCCGACGAGAGAAGTCGTGTCGCCGCAGGAGTTATACTCAAACGGCTTGTCGATTATGCGCGGTTTTTCTTCGGTCAGACGCGGATTCATCTCGCCCATGTGGCTTAAGAGTATCGTGTCTTTTTTCCAGTCGGGGCAGAACATCTCAGTAAAGGTCGTGTCGGGAAACGCCTTGATCAGCGCCGCGACGAGTCCGGCGGTCAGATTGTCGCCCTCGCCCGCGTAACCCTGCCCGCGTTCCATCACCTTACAGCATTCGACAAACGGCACCTTAGGCAGACCGTCTTTGTCGGCGTGTAAAAAGTTCACCGTCACGCCGTCGAGCTTTTCCGCTTCCATCCATTTGCGGACCGCAAGCCCGGCTTTTACCGCGGCTCTGTAGTTTTCTTCGTTTTGAACGCATACGCTGTATTTTTCACGGTCTGACGCGATCTCAGCGTCGATCTCCGCTTCAGTTACCGCTTCCGTGAATTTTTTGCCTTCTTCGGCGGTCATGCGGATCGTTTTCGCTCCGATTTCGCTTTCGTATTCTTTATCGGTTATGCGGAAATCGCCCATGCCTTCAAATTCGCCGCCGACCATACCGATGCGGGCGGTTTTGAAGCACTTTGCGGCGTACGCGGCGCGGATATAACCGCACAGCTCGTCAAGCACGCCCGGAGTCGAAGCGTGACCGACGCAGAGTTCGTAATCTATATCGCAGCGCCTCAGCATATTGCACATATCCTGCACGCCGTGGATGCCGTGATTGTCCATGATCTTGTCGACCGTGTCGGCGTATTTTATAAGTTTATAATCGGGCGTCGTGTCGAAAACGATTATCGGAGCTTTCAGGCTTTTCAGCGCTTCGATAGATTCGAGCGACGGAGAATAAGCGAGATGCTGAGTTATCACGGCGCAGATCTCGCCGTCGGCGTTGAACTTCGCGGCGGCTCGGTCGAATTCCGGTTTGATGCGGCAGACTTCGTCAGCGCAAACGACCTCGAAACCGCGGTCTTCGATCATTTTTATCAGCTTGTTCATGTATTTGACGCACGATACTCTCCATTTTGAGCTTTTGTCGTCGTACAGTTTGATGTAAAACGGCAGATATCCTACCTTGATCTTTTTCATAAATTCCTCCTTATTCACCGTAGATCGAGCGTTTCGCGCCCTCTATAAGTCTTTTTGCGTTGCCGTACATCATATCCGAGACCTCCTGTTTACCGCATCCGAGCGTTATGCACGCGCGTTTGAAAGCAAGCAGTTCCTCGTAGCAGAAAAACGTTATTTTCCCGGCTTCTTCGGGGCTTACCTCGCGCAGGTGTCTGTCCTGCTTCGGGTCGCCGTAAAGTCCCGGCGGTACCAGATTTATGTACGTTCCGTTTTCTTCTATCCTGTGCGTCCTCATCCGGAGGATCGGCATATCGGTCCCGAACATGACGTGTTCGGGTCCCGCGTGCTTTATCACCTCGGTTATGGCGTATTCACAGCAGTTAGCCGTAAAATCGTACATCAGATCGGGCGCTTTGTAAAGGTAATCGGTAAAGGCGTTGCCGACGTCTTCTTTGACGTAAGCCCTGCCGATATGCGCGATTATCAGCCTGATATGCGGAAACTCCGCTTTTATCTCAAGTATCTGTTCGAGATTTACCGGATCCTTCAGCCTGCCGTTGCGCGGTATATGCAGCATCACTATCGCGCCGAGTTCGTCCATACGTTTGAGTTGTTCTTTCGGGAAAAAGTCGAATATGCGTATCTCCGCTTCCGGTATATAAGCCGGAGCGAGATCGAGATACGATTTTATGCCGACAAAACCTCCGCGCCGTATCATACGTTCCACTTCGTCCGGGCTCTGCGTCGGGTGACTGTAGTAAAGCGCCGGCCAGCCCGTCTTTTTCGACGACTCCGAAACGTAATCGTTGTTCGCTCTCGCGCTTTCCACGCTGTGAACGGCGCTTGTGAACATCAGAGCGGAGACCTCTTTGCCCGGGAACATGAGTCTGTAAGTCTCGGCGAGGTCTTCGACGCTGTTGTCCTTAGCGACGAGAGACGGCCACGTGACCGTCCGTTTCTGTCTGTCGGCGGGTTTCGGTACCGTCAGCGAATCGAGCCAGACGTGAGTATGCACGTCGAGTATCTTATCCGGCAGAAAGTCTCTGAGTTCTTCTTCGTATATCCGCCTGTCGTTGGCGGTTACTTCAAATAAAGCCATGTGTTTCTCCCGTATATCAGATTTTTTTGTGTTCGACCGTCAGCACGCCGAGGTGAGCCGGTATGAAATTATAGTCGTTTGTCCACGAATCGCCGCCCGTAACGAAGTGACCGGGTCCGTACGCGCCGTGTATCGCGGGTACGAGATGAAGAGGACCGAACAGGTTGCGCCTCGTGCCGACGAGCACGACTCTTATCTCCGATCCGTTCAGAACGGCTTCGGTTATGTCGGCTTCATAAGGCTCCCACGCGAGCGCCTGCTTTTTGCCGTCGAACTCAACTCTGACGAGCCCGCCTTTGAATTTATCGGCTTTCAGTATTATGCGTTCGCCGTCTGCGGGCTTTTTGAAAGTGCCGGCGTTCAGCTTATAAGTCAGACAGCCGGTATAGAACGGCATCGAATAATTGATGAGGTCGGACGTTCCGACCCTGTCGGGCAGAGAAGTGAGCGTGCGTTTGTGACCGTCGATCTTCACGCCGAATTTACCGATGAGATAAAGCGATTCGATGTTCGTCGTTCTCATGAACGCGACCTTGACAGTCACGGTATTCACGCCGATCTTCAGCGCTCCTTCCGGCACGGGCATCTTTTTCAGGCAGTTGTCTATATAGAAATCGTCTTTATCGGGGCATTGCAGTTTTATCCCGTTGATGAAATAGCCGTTGAATTCGGGGCGTTCGCCGCAAAGGAAGACTTCACCCTCGGGCAGCTTTTCGATATCGAACGTATATTCAAGCTCGATATCGCCGTATATCTTCTTATCGTGGAGCTTGGAGTACCACGGCTGAAGCATTCCGCCGCCTCTGTGTTCTATCCCGAAATGATCCCGTACCTGTTGGTCGACCTTGAGAGATTCAGCCTCGGCTGAGAATTCGCCGTCCGCGGTCTTCCATCTCGCAAAGTCGAGCACGCACGCCTGATCCTCGTCGCATTCGTATTCGAACGTACCGTCGACGAAATAGATCTGTGTCAGAGTTTTCTCTTCGGGCGCGGGTAGGGCGTCTGCGTCTTTGGTGAATACTATCATGGCGGAGCCCGCCGCTTCAAGCTCAAGCTCGAACCTGCCGCCGTAATACGCTTTTTCGTAAGGGATCTTAAATCTATCGCCCGTTTCGAGCGACCACAGCTCCGGAGTATAACCGTCTTTTATATTCGTCGCAGTGATCTGCATGGGTCCCGTCGCGTTTTCGCGGTCGGTATTGAGAAACGCCGCGATATATATATCGGAATCCGCGTCGTAACGCTCCTGCACGAACACGTCGCCGCAGTTTTCACCTTCATCGTTTTCTATATATATCGCTTCGTGATCGCGTCTGACCGCCGTCACGACGTTTTCTTCGTCAAACGGTACCCTGATACATTCTTCGGCAAGCTTCGCCGGCTCGTCGGACGGTACGGCGTCAACGTATTTCGGCGCCTCGCCCGCAAATACGATCTTACCGCCGGCTTCCTTGAACTCTTTAAGGATCTTAAGCGTCGTCGGTCTGATCGTCAGCATACCGGAGACCAGAACGGTCCTGTAAGCCGCTTCGCCGACGTGCAGTATCGCTCCGTCTTCCGTCTTTTCAACATAAGTCCTCGGTATCATCATCTGTTCTTCGCCGTAGTCGAAATCTATATGATTGCGTATCAGCATTGAAAACAGTTTCTGATATTTGCCTTCGATCTCGTGCGCGAGAGGCGATACCGGCGAGATCCACTGCGCCCAGCCGAGATGCGCTCTGCACCAGACGCTTTCGATCGGGTTCATAACGAGCAGATCGCAGCACGGCTTGCCCTGCTGCATCATGAGACCGAAACGCGCGAAATAAGTTTCGACGAACGGATAATCCTTGTACCAAGGCGACTGATGAAGTATGCTCGCCGGGTAATCGCGCTTCGACTCGCCCTCCATCGTGTACCACGACAGATGCTGACAGCGCAGATTTATACCGAACAGCGCCTGCCAGTCGCCGACGGCTTTGTGAGAACGCAGATTGAATTCCCAGCCGGTACAGCCGTAAAGCTCAGATAAGAGCCATTTTTTGCCGAGCTGGCGCGCCGCCGAAGAAAGCTGTTTTACCACCCAGTAGCAGCGGTTGTGCTCGGTGAGCAGGTCTATGCCGGGATAACCCATATATTCGTACGATCTCATAAGAGAACCGTTCGGCACGGTCTGGTTAGTCAGAGAATCCTCGTGCAGAACGTGACCGGTGAAGATGATGCCGTTAGCGTTGCACCAGTCGTTTATGCGCTTCATAAAGCGCTCGACGAAGAGATTGCAGGCAAGATCGAAATAATTGAGCTTTACGCGGCTGACGGGATCTCCGTCCTTCTGATAAAACAGCTCGGGCAGAAGAGGCTTCATATCGTAGCCGTATCTCTTTTCAAATTCGTCGAAGAAGTCGTCCGTATAAGCCGTCGCGCAGCTTATGACGCCGTCTTTTTCCCGGCGGTTGTCCATCGCGTGGCCTCTGTGCGGTTCGTCGGTGAATATGCCTTTTATGCTTCTGCCGAGACGGTCGCCGCATTTTGCTTTATACTGCTCGTGAGTCATCTCGATGAAGCGGTCGACCGCCGCCGTGCTCATCGTATCGATATAAGTCGTGCCGTTATAGCCGCTCGACGGCTCGTCGGGGATTATGCGGAAGTGGAGTATCTTTTTGTCGGCCGGCGCGTTCTTCGCCTCTTCGGCGGTTATCTGCTTATATTCGCCGAGCTTCAGCCCGTCGAGTTTTGCCTCGAAGATCATAAACGTATCGTCGGACGGCTCGAATTTCTCAGGTGACGACTCGTACACGTAAAGCGATTTCATCCTGTATTTCGGGTCTACCGTCACCTTGCCGCCCGCGCTGCCCGAAGGCCAGCGGTCCTCGTCGTAAAGCCAGGATTCCATACCGAGCCTTTCGCCCTCGTCGGCTGTCGAGTTGATAAGCTCGAACCATTCCTTGCCGAGATATTCGGTTATAAGGCCCGCGCGGCTGTGCATGAAGTAGCCGCCGAGACCCATTTCTTTCATAACGCCGACCTGGCGTTTGAGTTCTTTTTCTTCAAGCTCTCCGTTCCAGCTCCAGAACGGCTTGCCGCGGTACTGTACGCCCGGCGCTTCGAACTGTTTTATCAAAGCCTCTTTTTTCATTTCAGACCAACCTTTCAAATCCTTTTTGTTTATCGTATGAATAAGCGACGGCCTCCGTCGTATAACCGCCGTCTTCCGTCCGCGACGGCTCGCTTATATAAAACGTCCCGTCGCATAGCGACGCTATGCCGGTATTGCCGAGAGGGAAATAACTGCTCTGCGCGGGCAGAAGCGTCAGGTTCAGCCCTATCTCACCCGTACCTTTCACGTCGGTCAGACGCAGAGGCGAGCCGCCGTCTATGACGAATAAATAATAATTCTCAAACTGCGTTTTTTTGCCGGGGTACACGCAGACGAAAGTATCGCCCGTATACGGGTCGTATTCGAGATTCTGTATCCCGTACGTCGTGTTCCCTGTATATAAAAACGTTCTGTATCTGCACAAAGGTCCGGACGTGTGCGGAGCGGACTGCATAAGCGGCCGCGCGTGATCGTCTATCTCGTCCGTATCGAAAAACAGTATGACCTGATTGTCGTTATCGGTACGGCTGACGTCGCCGTATATGCCGTACGCGACGGCGAGGTATTTTTTCTTATCGGCGCAGCCCGGCAGCGGCATAAGCGTCACTCCGTCGATGCCCGAACAGCCGTATCTGTGCGCGCCGCAGAGTCCTTCTCCGTGATAATCGTCCACGACCTCTTTCAGATAAACGGCTTTTACCGCGCCGCACTCTTCGGCGGACAGACCGGTCCCGTTTATGCCGTCGACGTCGAAGATGACGATATAAAATCCGTCTTTCACCTCGCCCGAGCCGATGCGGCTGTGAAGCCCTTTTCCTATCTCGTCGTTTTTGTATTCGAGAGAAGCGTAGACCTTTCTTTTCTCAGGGTCGAAGCACATACAGCCGATATGTCCGATAAAACCGCCGACGGAACCGGCAAGAGTCCCGTCGAAGCAGTATTTGCAGAAATCGGTCGTATACGAATAATACATATACTCTTTTTCAAGGTCGGCGGCTATTCCCTGAACGTGACCGCCGTACCATACGCCCGTCCCGTGTTTAAGGGGCGGGCGGCGGTCGTTATTTTTCATCAGTCGGCGCTCGTAAACGCCTCGATCATCTTGTCGAGACCTTTGTTGACTTTCTTCGTGTAGCTTGACGTCGTCTTTGCTATCGTGTTCTGACCTTTTTTGATCATCGTTCTCAGAGCGTTGAAAAGCGAAGATACCTGGCTGTCTTCAGCCATATATCCGATATCGCAGGTGCGGTGCGCGAAGATTATCGGTAGCATATCTTTCGATTCATAGTCGCGCGTACCTTTGGCGATAAGCGACTTTTCGTAGTACGCGGGCGTGAGTATGTTCTTGCCCTCTACCGCCAGCGCCTGCATTATCATACCGGCGCGTTCGAATCTGTCGCTCTTCGCCTCTATCGCTTTTGTTATCATGGCGCAGAGCGTGACGCCGGCGACCGAGTGTGTCGTATAGTATTTCTGGTTCTCGTCGAATTTGGGCATGGGTATGATGCCGTAGTTCGTATCCATATCGCGCAGTCTTATCGCGCACTGCATGACTTCGGAATAGAACAGAGCGCGGTTTTCTTCAAACATCTTCTGAGCGGTGAGGTGATACAGGCCGCTCGGCGCGGCGGACGGATAGTCATGGCAGTCGAACGTGATCTTGTTCGCCGCATAGTATATTTTGATGACGGCGTCGATGATCTTGCCGTTCTGCTCGTTATTGAAGTCGAGCACGGGTATGTCGTCGGTGCCTTTTCTGATTATCTTGCCGTCAGCGGCATAGAAAAGTCCCTGGGTAAAGTCGATCGTCGTCGCTATGCCGAACGTGTCGTCCGCACTCGGCTTTCCGCTGCCGTCTTTGCTGAAATAAAGGTCTTTGGTGATCTCATACAGTTTGTCGAACGTCCATTCGTTGTTGTTGACGAGATCGTAGATCTTGAGGTCGTAGTCCTCGGCGAGCTTTTTGTTGAACATCATGACCCAGGTCGCGTCGTTGTCCATCGTCGTTATATCGCCGGTTGCGAAGTAGTTCTGACCGGCTATGGACGACTGCTCCAGATAAGACTGATCCCATACGTCGCTGTCGAGATCGAGATGCGGTACGTTTGCGAGGTTGGCAAGATACTTGCTCTGCGCGAGCGTGAACGCGTTCGACATTACCTGCATTACGATATCGTATTCGGGGTCGCCGCCGAGCACGTCTTTCTTGACGAGGTTGCCTATCGTGCCGCGCGACGCGTCGGTTATCATTTCTATCTTGACGCCGAACGTGTCTTCTATCTTTTTCTGGCGCTGGAAGACCGCGCTGACGACCGCGTCTTCACTGTCTTCTTCGGCGTAAAAGTCTTTGCACTCCCATTCGTTGTCGTTGACGCCGGGGCAGAGTATCACGAACGGATCGCCGTTATACGTGTAACCCGGTACGTAGTAAGTATCCGGCGGTTCCGGCTCGGTCTCGGCGACGGTGTCGACCGGATTCGTGCCGTTGTTCTGCGCGGCGGTCGAAGCGGCGGGATTGTCCGTCGGTTTTTCGGCGCAGCCGGTGAAAGCCGCCGCGGCGAAACAAATCATCAAAATGATGATGACTGATGCGAAAAATCTGTTTTTCATTGCGTTTTCTCCTTATGAGGTATTGTTGATATTGTAGCATACGCGAACTATAAAGTCAATAACTTTAATAAATATTACATAAAAGTTTTGTTTGTAAATTTTCGTTATACCCTCTTTACAAACGCGGCGTTTTGTGCTATAATATACACTATCATAATAGGCGAGGCAGAAAAAACATGGCAAAAAAGATCATATCCAACGAGGATATAACCCAATTAAAAGGTCCCGACAGAATAAGGCTCAAGCCCGGAGTCATGCTCGGATCGGACGGTATAGACGCGGTCGTACAGACCGTTTTCGAGATCGTTTCGAACTCCATAGACGAGGCGAAAGAAGGATACGGAGACGTTATAAACGTGACCGTGTTCGCCGACAATTCCGTCGAGGTCGAAGACTTCGGGCGCGGCATACCGCTCGATTTCAACAATAAAGAACAGCGCTACAACTGGGAGCTCATTTTCTGCGAGCTCTATGCGGGCGGTAAATATAATAACAACTCAGAAGACGGCAACTATCAGTTCGCCATCGGTACGAACGGTCTCGGCGCCTGCGCAACGCAGTACACGAGCGAATACATGACCGTCAAGTCATATACGGGCGGTTATCTGTACGAGATAAGCTTCAAAGAAGGTTACGCGGTAACGGAGCTTACAAAGACCGAGCTTTCGCGCAAAGAAAAACGCACCGGCACCGTTATAAAATGGAAACCCGATCTGAAAGTATTTACCGATATAAGCATCCCGCGCGATACGCTTTCCGATATCATAAGAAAACAGGCGATCGTCAACGCGGGTCTGCGTTTCGTTCTGAAATACGAAAATGAAGACAAGAGCTTCACGACCGAAGAATATTATTATGAAGAGGGCATAAAAGAATATCTCGAAGAGCTTGCCAAGGATAAGAGGATCACCCAGCCGGTAGTCTGGCGCTCGGAGGGCTCGGGCAGAGACCGGGAGGACAAGCCGGAATACAAAGTCAAATTCGAGCTCGCCTTCTGCTTCACAAAAGGCGTCGGCGCGATAGAGTGCTTCCATAACTCGAGCTTTCTTGAAAACGGCGGCTCGCCCGAAAAAGCCGTCAGAATGGCGTTCGGCAGCGCGATAGACAAGTATTCCAAGACCGTCGCGAAAGCGAAAGCCGATATGAAGATACCGTTTTCGGATATCGCAGATTCGCTCGTCATAATCGTCAACAGCCATTCGACCTACTGTTCGTATGAGAACCAGACGAAAAAATCCATAAACAACAAATTCATATACGAATTCTTAAACAACTATATCAAGCGTAATCTTGAAATATACTTCCTCGAAAAACCGCAGGAGGCGGACGCTCTTTATAAGCAGATAATAATCAATAAAAAGAGCAGAGAAGCCGCCGAGGCGGCGAGAGCGAACATCGTCAAAGAACTCGCGCCCGCCGGTACGGATATAACGAAACGCGTCGAAAAACTCGTCCCGTGCCGCAGTAACGACCCGAGCGAATGCGAGCTTTTCATAGTTGAAGGCGATTCGGCTTTAGGCTCGTGCAAACAGGCTCGCGACCCGTACTTCCAGGCCGTAATGCCGGTCCGCGGAAAAACGCTCAACTGCCTCAAGAGCACCGACGCGAAGATACTGCAGAACCAGATCATAATGGATCTTGTAAAAGTCCTCGGCTGCGGCGCCGAGATAAAGGTCGGCAAAAAAGGCGAATCCGCTTTCAATATAGCCAACCTCCGCTACCATAAGATCATAATCTGTACCGACGCAGACGTTGACGGTTTCCAGATCAGAACGCTGATACTGACTATGTTCTACCGCCTGCTGCCGACTCTCATATCCGAAGGATATATCTATATAGCGGAATCACCGCTGTACGAGATAACGTGCGGCAAGGAAACGGTGTTTGCTTACGACGACAGCGAAAAGGCGGATATACTGAAGAGATTCGACGGCAAAAAGGTCTCGATACAGAGAAGCAAAGGCTTAGGCGAAAACGAGCCCGATATGATGCGCCTCACCACGATGTCGCCGGCCACGAGGCGTCTGATACGCGTACAGCCCTGCAACGCTGACGAGACGTACGAAATGTTCGATACGCTGCTCGGCAACAACCTTGACGCGAGAAAAGATTTTATCGCCGCGCACAGCGAAGAATACTATCTGGACGCCGACGTTTGATTGAAAAGGATAAGACAAAAATGGCAAAGAAAAAGAAAGTACAGGAACCCGAACAGATAATCGAAGCCGAGATTAAAGATCAGCTCATAGTAGATACGCTCGAAACGAACTATATGCCCTACGCAATGAGCGTCATACTCGGCCGCGCCATACCGGAGATAGACGGTTTCAAGCCGGCGCACAGAAAACTTCTGTATTCAATGTATAAGATGGGACTGCTTGAAGGCGACAGGGCGAAATCCTCCAGAGTCTGCGGCGAAACGATGAAACTCAATCCGCACGGCGACCAGTCGATATACGATACGCTCGTCCGTCTTACCCGCGCCAACGAGGCTCTGCTGCACCCGTTTATCGACTCCAAAGGAAGCTTCGGCAAGCAGTACAGCCGCGATCAGGCGCCGGCGGCTTCGCGTTATACCGAATGCAAACTCGCGCCGATCTGCCGCGAGATACTGAGCGGCATAAACAAAGACGCCGTAGATATGGTCGACAACTTCGACGGAACGATGAAAGAACCCGTGCTCATGCCGACGGCTTTTCCGAACATACTCGTTTCAGCAAACACCGGCATAGCCGTAGGTATGGCTACGAATATCTGCTCGTTCAATCTGTCCGAAGTCTGCGACGGTACGATAGAACTACTCAAAAACCCGAAAACGACAGCCGACAGAATGCTCGACATAATAAAAGCCCCCGATTTTCCGCTCGGCGCGCAGTGCGTGTTCGACCGGGAAAAAATGAGAGCGATATACGATACGGGCGAAGGCTCTTTCGTAATGCGCTCAAAATACGTATACGACAAAGAAAACAACTGTATCGACGTACTTGAAATACCGTACTCGACAACGATCGAAAAGATCATAGAAGAGATCACGAAAGGCATATCGGAAGGCAAAATAAAAGAGCTTTCCGACGTGCGCGACGAGATAGGTTTCGAAGGCTTCCGTCTTACGCTCGACCTCAAACGCGGCGTCGATCCCGAAAAGCTGATGGCGAAACTGTTCAAAATGACGTCGCTGCAGGATTCGTTCCCGTGCAACTTCAACGTCATAATCCGCAAAAGACCGGTAGTGCTCGGCGTCAACGCGCTGCTTCTCGAATGGATAGATTTCAGAATGGACTGCGTCAAACGCGAGCTCCGTTTCGATCTCAACGCCAAAAAAGACAAACTGCATCTGCTTCTCGGTCTCGGAAAGATACTGCTCGATATCGATAAGGCGATAGCGATAGTTCGCGGCACCGAAAAGGAAGCCGACGTCGTGCCCAACCTTCAGAAGGCGTTCGGCATAACCGAGATACAGGCTGAATACGTCGCCGAGATCAAACTCCGCTATCTCAACAGAGAATATATCCTCAACAGGGTAAAGGAGATATCGAGCCTGCAGGCTGAGATAAAAGACCTTGAAGAAACGCTGAAAAGCGACAGAAAAGTCAAAGAGGTCATAATAAAACAGCTTACGGAGATCAAAAAGAAATACGGTATACCGAGAAAGACCGAAATACTCTACGATCACGGCGATCTGCCCGAGTACAAGCCCGAAGAAGATATAGAAAACTTCAATCTGACGGCGGTGTTCACCAGACACGGATATTTCAAAAAGATACCGCTCACGTCGCTTCGCGCAGGCGAAAACCACCTGCTGAAAGACGAGGATTATATAATCTGCCGCGAAACGTCCGACAATCTGAAATCGGTGATATTCGTTTCCGACCAAGGCCAGATATACAGAGCGCGTCTCTGCGACTTCAAATCGTACAAGGCGTCGGATCTCGGCGACTATATCCCCGCCAAACTCGGCTTTGAAGAAGGCGAAAAAGCGGTCTATATGAAGATCGTCGACAACTACGACGAGAAGCATAATATGATCTACATTTTCGAAAACGGCAAGGGCGTAAGGATACCGATGAGCGCGTACGAGACGAAGGGCAACCGCAAAAAGCTGACCGGCGCGTACTCGACAAAATCTCCTCTCGTCGCGGCGTTCTACGAATCGGAGCCGTTCAATATCGTCATGGTCTCCGACGCAAAACGCGCGATACTGTTCTCGACCAAGCTCATACCGCAGAAACCCACGCGCACCGCGGGCGGCGTAACGCTGTTTTCGCTGAAAAACGGTCAGAAGATCGTTTCGGCTTTCCGCGAAGCCGACGCTCCCTACGAAAATATACAGAAGTACAGAAAAATAAAGCTCCCCGCACCCGGGGCGCTGTTAGAAGAGTTCGACATAAACGCACAGCAGATCAGAATTGATTTTAAGGACTGACTATGAAAAGTAAAATCGAAACAATCAAAAAAGCAGCCTCGGCGGTAATGATGCTCGTACTGTTCCTCACGTTCTTCGTTTCCGCGACCGACGACGCGTACGTTACCGAAAACGATCCGCTCGTATCGCTTTCGTATATCGAAAACGTGCTCACGCCGTCGCTTAAGGATTACGTCGACGGCAAGGTAGTCGGCGCCAACGCCGAAGAAGTCGCGGCGGCTCTCGCAAACGACCAGAATTTCAGGGATTTCGTCTCGAACGTCGTAAGGGAAGAGCTTGAAAACTATTCCTTCCCGTCTCAGGGCGGCACGTCCGCTTCCGCGTCGTTTTACACGCTGAACCTCGGCGCGGGGCAGAAGATCACCGCGCTCGGCAAATGCGAGCTGATACTGCAATCCGGCGCCTGCGCCGCTTTCGGCCCGGCTTCATCCGGCGCGGTAAAAGACATCTCGGCAAACAGAACGCTCAGCTCCGGTACAGCTCTGACGGTCGGCAATTACGTCGAGATCTCGTACGCCGACGGATCGGGCATAGCAGCGCTGCGCGACGGCACGTCGCTTTTGATAAGGGGTGAATATTCAGTTGCCGAACGGTAAAAACAGCGATAACGGCGCCGTAAAGCGCCGCGTCGTATCGGCGATATGTCTGTTGCTCAGTATCGTCATGATCGTCGCCGTCGTTACCGCGGCGGCCATATCGGCAAAAGCGGCTGAAGCCGCGGTCACGTACGAAGAACCCGCGGCGACGGATCCGCCGGAAGACGTTACGACCGGCGAGGCGACAGGCGAACCGCCGGCGACTGAACCGCCGGCGACTGAACCGCCGGTCACGGAGCCTCCGACGACCGAACCGCCCGAGACCGAGCCTCACGATCCGCCCGAGGTGCCCGACGACGACATACCGCCCTTCAAAGATGAAGATTATCTCATGCGCGTCGGCGTGTATTTCCGCGACGATACGAGAGACAGTCATCAGTGCAGAGACCAGAACGGCACGCTCGGCTTCGAACTGTACCGGACTACCGTAGATAACGAATTTCGCCATATCTGGTCGCTTTATAAGGACAACGTTTCCGTGTGTGAAGGCGGCAACCTTCGCAAATACGTCACGTCGTCGTCTTCACAGCAGTGGTATTATTACGCCTCGTCGTCGAATATCGTCGCCGGCGGATACCATCTGCAGCTCGAGTACGCTTTCATATCGCAGACCCGTACGCTCGAATATTTAGACAAACTCAAACCCGCCGCCGACAGACTCGGACTTACCATATATCCGGCGTATATCGACGGATATTACCGTATCAGAGTCGGCGTTTACACGTCGTCTTCATCGGCGTCGTCGGATAAAAACGCGGTCTCGTCGGCTTTCGGCATCAGCTGTACGGTCACGAGCCCGACTTCCACCTGTATGACCGTGATCGATTACAATACGGCGGAGGTCTATTTCGATTTCGATATGTCCGAAGAGAAATACGGCCTCGGTCTGATGACGATGAAAGAAGCGGGCGCCGAGACCTTTATAAAGATACAAAAAGGCTATTATTATGACGGAATACTCGAATTCAGGCGTTATAAAACCTCAGACGTCGACGGCGTGACCATGATCTACATAGGCGAGATAGAGCGGTACGTCGCCTCGGTCGTACCGTGGGAGGTCTATTCCACGTGGCCGCTCGAAACGCTCAAGGCGTTCGCCGTATGCGCAAGGACCTACGCGATATCGAGAAGCCACGAGAACGCCAAACACGCCTCGTATTACGCCGACGTCTGCGACAGCAGCTGCTGTCAGGTCTGTCTCGGGCTGAGCCATTCAAACGCCACGGTGCTCGCCGCCGTCGAACAGACGAAAGGGCAGATACTTTTATGCGACGGCGAGCCGATAAAATGTCAGTATACCGACCTCGGCGGCGGCAGTATGGCGGCGGGGCACGAAGTCTGGAACCAGGCGCCGCTTAAATATCTTATCGGTCAGATGACTCCCTGGGAGGATCTTGAAGCCAACAGATACGGTCACTGGCAGTTCACCGCAACGCCGGCAGAGCTGCTCGCTCAGCTCCGCTCCGCAGGCTATACTACGCTTAAAAACGCGATAAAATCCGTAAAAATAAACCGTCTCTGCACCGATTCAACGTACGTTTATTCGGTGACGGTGACGGATACGAGCGGCACGAGCGTTACGATCAACCGCGCGAGAAACGTAAAGCTTGCGTTCGCCGATTATACTAACAGCGCCAATTTCGTGATACTTCATAACGGTCAAATAGAAAACGGCCACCCCGGCGGCATAAGTTCCGTTTCGGGATTGCGCGTTATGACTGAAAACGGTATCAAAACAGTAAACGGCGAGACCGATATCTCGGTCATGACCGCCGAGGGACTGAAATCGGCGTATCTGCCCGACAGGCTTATCGTCAGAACGAAAACGTCGATGCTCACGTGCGACGTCGTCGCCGAAACGCTTGATTTCGTCGGCGGCGCGGTTCCGGGCGGCGGTTCGTCATCCGATTTCGTGTTCATCGGCTCCGGTCACGGTCACGGCGTCGGCGCGAGTCAGTGGGGATGCAAAGACCTCGCCGATCTAGGCTATAAGTCCGAGCGGATACTCGCGATATACTACCCGAACACGGATCTCGTAGATTACAAAGATTACGTGCGGTAATAAACGACAGGGTACTTTTTATCGCTTTTCTTACTGTATTTTTCGTACGATTCGAATAAATCAGCGTCAAGAAATAACGGCAGATAATCTTCTATACGGTTATCTGTCTTTATTTTTTGCAGCTCTTCTATGTCAATAAAGAAGTTTTCGCCTTCTTCGGTCTCGGGTATCAGCTCGCCCTCGTATCTATCGGTCTTGTAAAGCATTACGATATATCTCGAGCCGTCTTCGACGCACTCCCAGTTTATCACGCCGCAAAACCGCAGATCGCGCACCCGCAAGCCCGTCTCCTCGTACGCCTCGCGCACCGCGGAATCGTAGAAGCTCTCGCCCCGCTCCACGTGCCCGCCGGGAAAAGACAAACCGCACCACGAAAGCCGTCTGTTCAAAACGACGACTTTTTTGCTCTCCGGATCCTGTATCATTATCATATTCGTCACTTCGGCGTTTATTTCTCTTGGCATAAGATCACCCCCGATCCGACAGTGATTATACAATAAACGACCCGCCAAGTCAAGTATTTTGATAGAATTGTATTGATTTTTCACTTTTATATGTTATAATGAAAATATGATCCCGAAGGTTTCAAAACGGAAAACCGGAAAACCGCAGATAAAAAGGAGTCGCTTGCGCGGCTTTATGTGCGCCTGACGGCGCCCTTGGGAGACCCCGCCCTCGTATCTCCCAAACCCTCTTCCTCCCCCCTGATCCCCGATCTCTGATCGAGGGGGCGCAGGCCGGTAAATATACTTTGAGGGCAAACCGTGTATGAAAAATATAAAAAACTCGGAGGCAGAATATGATTGACGAAAAGACTTTATACGATAAGATTTACGCCTGCTGGCTCGGAAAGAATATTGGCGGCACGCTCGGCGGACCGGTCGAAGGGCAGATGCGCGTGATGGATATCACGTGGTATCCGAAGCTTTCCGAAGACGGAGCTTTGCCTAACGACGATCTCGATCTTCAGCTCGTGAACCTGCACGCCCTGCAGGTCAAAGGCGCGGCGATCACCGCCGACGATATAGCCGAGACGTGGCGTGAACACGTCTTCTTCCCGTTTGACGAATACGGCTGCGCTTCTACGAATATGCGCTGCGGCTTCAAACCGCCGTTTTCCGGCGCCTTCGACAACTGCTTTGCCGATTGCATGGGATCACCCATCAGATCGGAGATATGGGCGGCTGTCGCCGCCGGCGACCCAGAACTTGCCGCCGCGCTCGCCGTGCGCGACGCGGTGGTAGACCACGCCGGAGGCGAGGGAGTGAACGGCGAAATATTCAACGCCGCTCTGCAGGCGAAAGCCTACGTCTGCGACGATACCGAAGAGCTGATCAAATCGGCGCTCGCCTGCATACCGGAAGAGTCAAACGTCTATAAAGCCGTCGCGCTCGCACTGAAGCTTTTCAAAGAGGGCAAAACGCTGATCGAAACAAGACAAGCGATACTTTCAAATTACGGCTCGCCGAACTTCACCTATGCTCCGCAGAACATCGCGTTCGGCGTCTGCGGCATACTATGGGGAGCGGATTTCGAAGACGCGATTTTGAAGACCGTAAATCTCGGTTACGACACCGACTGCACCGTCGCCACCGCCGCCGCCACGCTCGGCATCATGTACGGCACGAAGTACATACCGGAGAAGTGGAGCAAACCCGTAGGCGATAAGATCGTCGTTTCGGCGATGGTGAGAGGGCTTGACGCTCCAAAGGATCTCGACGCGCTCACGCGTGAATGCATCAGGCTTTATAATATGCTGAAATACTCCGACAGAGAAGCGATGATCGCCGCCGCCCCGTCGCGTACCGACGCCTCGTATCAGAAATATACCGTAACGGCGGACGAAAATCGCGGCTTTACCGCAACGCTTTACTATGAAACGGAACCGGTGTGCGCCCCGGATCACGACTGCAGGGTCCGTTTCGAACTCAAAAACGAAAGCGGCTGGAGTTGGAGAGTAAAAGCCGCGCTCATCTGCCCCGACGGCTTTTGTTCCGACGGCGAAAAAGAACTTATAATCGCTCCGCACGGAACCGGCACCGCTCACTTCACGGTAAAAACCGAAGCGATGCCCGATAAGAGAATCAACAGAGTATGTTTAAGCCTTACGAGGATCAACGATGATTCCGTATGGACCGAATACAGGCTTCCGTTCACAGTGCTTCGTCCGAACGTATGGAGCATAAACGGCGAAAAGAAGTATTTTGCCGGTTCGACCTTAACGCTTGAAGGCGAAGCCGAAACGTTTGTCTGTGAAGCGACGCTTTACGAGCCGCAGACGAGAAAAACCGTACTGATATGCAACTGCGAGAACCCGACGAAACTCGAGCTTGACGGCAAAGTCCTGTTCGACTCAAACGGCGCGCTGTATCTGCCGGCTTATCACCGCTCGCCGCGGGAGCAGAGAGCCGTGTTGACTCTCGCAAAAGGCGACCATAAAGTCAGAATAACCGTTAAAAACGCGGGCAAAGACAGACGTCTGTATTTCTCGTATAACGCAACGCACGAAGTCTCCGAACCCGGCAATAACTACTCTCATATAGATGCGGTACTGAAATGAAGATAAAAACGAAAAAAGCCGACGCCGCCGGAATAATGGCGCTGCCCGGCATAAAACACGGCAAACCCAAGAAACAGAGCGCGGCGCTCCGCGCTCTTGTTAATCTGATCTCTAAAAAAGAACTGAAAGATACCGAATGCTCGCTTGACTTTAAGGGCTTTGATCTTGTAAAAGATACGCCGTGCCTCGTCATTATGAACCATTCGTGCTTTCTCGATCTGCAGATAGCTTTCAAAATGATGGCTCACAGACCGTTCAATATTGTCTGCACATCCGACGGCTTCGTCGGCAAATCCGCTCTGATGTATTCGCTCGGATGCATACCGACCGAAAAATTCGTTTCGGATCTGTCGCTTATCCGCGATATCAGATACGCGCTTGAAAAACTGCACAGCTCCGTTTTACTGTACCCCGAGGCGAGCTATTCGTTCGACGGCACCGCCACGCCTCTGCCCGAGACGGTCGGTTCGCTTATAAAGATGCTCAAAGTCCCGGTCGTTTCCGTTATGACCGAAGGCGCGTTTTTACACGATCCGCTTTATAACGGTCTGCAGCTTCGCAAAACGAAAGTAAAAGCGAGCTCCGACCTGCTTTTCAGCCCCGAACAGATCAAAACTCTTACGCCGGATGAGATAGACTCAAGGCTGAAAGAACTGTTTTCGTTTGACAATTTCAAAAAGCAGAAAGAGAGCGGCGTTCTTATAACCGAGCCGTTCCGCGCTGACGGTCTGCACCGCGTGCTGTATAAATGCCCGCACTGCAAAAGAGAAATCGGCATGAAAGGCGAAGGCGTAAAACTCGTCTGCGCCGACTGCGGCGCCGAATGGACGCTTGAAGAAAACGGAGAATTATCTTCAAGCGCCCCCGTTTTCACCCATATCCCCGACTGGTATAAATGGGAAAGAGAGCAGGTCAGAGAAGAGATAGAGCGCGGCGAATATTCGCTCGATATCCCCGTCGATATCCGTATCATGACCGATATGAAATATATTTACGAGGTCGGAGAGGGCAGACTTACCCACGGCGATAACGGCTTTGCGCTGAAAGGCTGCGGCGGCGTGATAGACTATAAACAGTCGCCGCTCGCATCATACAGCGTTTATTCGGATTATTTCTGGTACGAGCTCGGCGATATGATCTGCATCGGAGACAAAAACAAACTGTTTTACTGCTTCCCGAAAGATAAGACCGTCCCCGTCGCCAAGATCCGCCTCGCCGCCGAAGAGCTTTATAAGGAAAAAAGGAAAGAAATAAAAAATAAATGATCCGTGTGACGTTTTACCTCCGTTTTCTGTTTATTATGACAAAGGCCTTTTGACGAGAGGAGAGAAACAGTGGAAGACAGAGAAATAATCGCGCTGTTTTTTGACCGTGACGAGCACGCGATAGCCGAAACCGAGAAAAAGTACGGCAGATACTGTAAATACATAGCCTCGCGCATCCTTTTTAACGAACAGGATGAAGAAGAGGTTATAAACGACACGTATCTGAAGGTATGGAACACCGTACCGCCGAACGATCCGCCGTCGCTTAAATCGTACGTCGGTATGATCTGCCGCGAGCTTTCGGTCAACCTGTACGAAAAGCGGACCGCGCAGAAGCGCGGCAGCTTAGAGACGATGGAAGAACTTTCGGAATGTGAGACAGGCGGAGATTTCACCGATGAGTTAGCGTTAAAAGACGCGCTCGACGGCTTTCTCGTCGCGCTTTCGAAAAAGCACCGCGCCGTGTTTTTACTGCGCTACTTTTACAATCTGAAAGTATCGGAAATATCGCTTAAAACCGGTATAAGCGAAACGTCCGTCACAACTCTCCTTTCAAGAACGAGAGAAAAACTGAAGGTTTATTTGAAAAAGGAGGGAATAGACGTATGAAAAACAAAATATACAAATCTCTATCACATATAGATGGCAGATATATAACCGAGGCGGCGGAGTATAAAAGACCGCATAAACTGATTATTGCCGTGATCGCAGCCGCGCTGATCGCCGCAACCGTGTTTTCCGCCGTGCTGATAGCCAACAGAATTACCGGTACGACGGAAATACCCGTGATCATCGGCAACCGGACCGCCGCGCCCGGAGTCGCTTATTACGGTGAAGATATCGATGGCTACGCGTCGTCAGGCGGCGCGGAAGCCGAGCTTCCCGACGACGGACTGTGCGTTCTTTTGAAGCCTGTAAGCGTCTCAAAAGACCTGTATAAGTTCTCCGGGAATATCAAAGGCGAGTATCATCTTGCGCTGCTTGAGCTAAAAGAAGTATACCGCAGTACCTGTACCGTCGATTCTTTGTACGTCGTTTTGCCGAAGGAGTATTACGTCGATTTTACGAGATACGACGAGATAGTTTGCTATAATCTGC
>JAEEGL010711613.1_pt1 | contig 36527 bp, 17 predicted proteins | sample 9134231 | NCBI WGS metagenome assembly JAEEGL01 (sample SAMN16246548, study PRJNA631951) | gut metagenome | biome: gut microbiome; feature: rumen; material: fiber-attached | host: Bos | place: Iran: Karaj | collected 2018-10 | reverse complement strand
TAGAAATCTTCTGCATAGACACTCAGCGCCGGTGTCTGATCAAATCGGAGTCCTGTGGCCATTCCCGCCTTGGAGGTGATGATGGTCTTGTCGATACCGTCACCTATCAGACTGATTATCTTGTCGGATGGCGCTGTCTTCGAGCCAATCACCACCTGCTCGGCATAGATGCCCTCATGGATGTGTATGGTTGTCTTCTCGCCAGCGGGTGCCGCATTGATGGCGGCCTGTATGCTGGTGAAATCTCCGCTGCCGTCTTGTGCCACAGTCAGTGTTTGCTGTCCATTCGCGACACTAAAACTCGTCCATACAAGCAACAGGCATAGAAGTTGTCGTCTCATATCTTTTGATGTTTTATTAGTTTTCCCGCTCTTATCGGATCAATCTCCCCACTTTTCGTAGATACTGCAAATATAAGATATTTTGGGCATATTGCGCCACTTACATCTTCTTCATCATATAGATGGAGTGTATTGAGTCGGATCTCTGATCTCTACCAAGACCTTAGATGAATAAAACTTAAAAAAATGTGGTGCAAAGATATAAAAAATCGAGCTTTATATGACATGCCGCTTCCGATTTTAGTATTCTTTATGAATGATTCTCATCAGAATAGCGTCGAAGGAGAAATGCCATATTGCTGCCATGCTTTTCTCTTGATGTTTAGGCCCAAAAAGAAGCCCCTTTCTGCCATAACGTGACAGGAAGGGGAATGAAATTAGCTTTTAACTGGAATAACCATCTGGACATAAAATGCAGACCAACGGTTTCTGATAGTTGCTGCCCGTTAATAGTTACTATAGTTTTCCCATGGCTCCCCATTTGTTGACGGCTAATACTTGGTAGTCATGTTTTCTGCTGTACTTGTACCGACATTCATTAGTGAATCCTACTATTTCACCTTTATCAATGATAACGTATCCGACTGCATCTTTCACGGGTTGCCATACCAGGTATTTGCCCATGACACCCACTATCGGCTTGTCACAATCTCGTACCATCTCACGAGGTTGCCATCCGTCATCGCCCGACAACACATTCTCAACCGTATATAAAGCTGCCTCATCGGCTGTGATGACGGCTTTTGAAGTACACCACACAGTGTCTTTTTCCTCGTTTTGCACCCAGTAACGGGAGCAGCGCCTCGACAAGTCCAGCGGATGGCCCTTCCAGTCTGTGGTGTTATATTCAGCGAAAACAGTTGGCAATCCACCCATGTGGTGGTACCAGCCCTCAGGTGGCAGAGTGACATCGGCCCTGGTATTGATGAATACGACCTTGGGGTTGGCATGCCAGGGGCGTCCAAGATAGACCCAAGTCTCTATGGCATCACCTGGCGCCGTGATTACATTGTTTTGAAAGACATATCCCCATTTTGTATCTGCATGGTGGTTGGGGGCGACGATATATCCACTCTTCTTGCGCATAATCCGCAAAGTGTCGGAGTCGAAGAAAACGTTTCCTTGTCCATAGATGAAATCGACGGCGCCCTCTATAAGACATTTCAAAGCGTAATGCCGTAAATTGGGACGTGAAAAAGCCGTGAGCCAGGTATCTTGGAAAGAGAGCAGGCCACACCGATTGAGAACAACACGGTCGTTGGCTGTGTAAAGTGCGAGGGCTTGCGGTCCGTCGAGTTGCTCATGGCCATGTGAATTGATAAAATCGATACCCTCAAAATAGAGATCAGTGGCAAAAGCAGTGACCGTGGCACCTTGATCGACTTTCACCCCTGTAGGCCCTCCACACAACCGGTTGAAGCTGATTTGTGTTTTTCCCCTACCCTCACCTATCAGGCATAGATATGGTTTCTCGGCAGGTATTTCGACATGTTCCACATAAAGTCCTTTCTTGATGAGGATGCGCCAGGGTTGGTCACGATGTTCGGGTGCTGCATCTACAGCCTCCTGTATGGTCTGGAAATCGCCTGTTCCATCTTTAGCTACAACAGCGTGATACACCTGGCCATCATGTATGTGTTTGCTTTTTGCTTCAGCACAAATGGCACAAAACGACACCAAAGCACAGAGTGATGCCATCCTGATTGTTCGCATGATTGTTTTCATAAGTCTGAGAGATTAAGGATTGATGATTTTTATTGCTGAGCCATCCTCATGTTTGATGATATTCAGTCCGCTAGTAGGGGTGGTGCGGCGTGTCCCGTCTATTCCATATATGGCAGTCTGTGAAGGCAAATTTTTGTTACCAAGATGATGTATGTCTGTCCCTTCGCCCGCTGTGGCTTTGGAGCTGAGTCCGCCATACTCATTGACGGCCTGTACCTGATAGACACCGTCGGTTGCAGCAGGATAGGAGGTATCGGTGGTGAATCCTATCACCTCATTATTGCATGTGATTACATAACAGATAGCATAGGGAACAGGTTTCCAACTGACAACCGACTCTCCAACAACGGGTTCTGGCGCATCACAAGCCTCACAGAGCAAGTCTGGTTGCCATGCATCTGAGCCTGCCATCACATTCTTGATGGTATATTGTGCCGCTTCCTCTGCTGTCAGATAATTCTTTGCCTTTCCATACACTTTCTGCCCATTGGAATCAACGTAATAGTATGTGTCACGACGCTGGCTGAGGTCTACTGGATTTCCGTTGGCATCCACGGTATTGTAATCTGCCCACAACACGGGTAGTCCTCCCATTGTCTCATACCATCCTGTGGCTGGAATGTTGACAAATGTCTGTGTGTTGATATACACAGTCTTCGGACTGTTGTGCCAGGGTCTCCCGAGCCAAATGTCAGTGACGTTCATTCCTTTTATGGGGCGGATGATACAGTTTTGGAAAACATACCCCCATTTTACGTCGTTGCCATGAGATGGTGCTACAATAAATCCGCCAGATGGTCGGTTGATCTCCAATGTATCGCCATCAAGATAGACGTTGCCTGAGTTGTAGATGAAATCCACTGCGCCTCTTATAATTGAATGTCGTATGTAATGTCGGTTATTAGAGGTAGACGTGGTAATCCATGTATCCTGATACGATAACAGTTTGACTTGATTGAGTGCGATACGGTCACCAAGGGTATTGAGAGCCAGAGCCTGTGGCCCAGCCTGCTTTTCGTTTCCCCATATATTTTCCAGAGTAAGGTTCTCAAAGAAGATATTGCTCGCATTGACCACGACGGTTGCACCCACACTGGTATGAACAGCATTTTCTCCTCCGCAAAGCCGGTCATCGCGTATGATGGTTTTATCGCGGTCTTGACCGATGAAATGCAAATATGGTTTGTTGGCAGGAATGTCCACATGCTCTTTATAATTTCCATTTTTGATAAAAATGAGCCATGGTCGTGCCCGGCCTGCTGGAGCCGCATTAACGGCTGCCTGCACGGTGGTATAAGTGCCGGATCCGTCTTGAGCGACCACAGCATCATAGAGACGTGGCGCTGGCTGCGTCCTCTTCATGGTGGTGAACGTAATGGTAGCAGCCTTCACCGGATTGCCACTTCTGCTGCAGAGCACTCCCTCTGGCATATCGAAACGATAAGTGGCGCCATATTTCAAGCCAGAGTATTGGAAGATGGCCATCTTCCCACTGACGATAGGTGTCAAGCCCTCATCATTCAACAATGCGACTCCTTGTCCTGCGGTGATTTTCTTGTCGAAGGTGAGAATGATGCTTCCATTGGCCGACACGCCATCGGCACCGTCCATGGGGTTGCTGCTCAAAAGTGTCGCCATCTCATCACCCATAGCATTTGCCTCTGCGATGACAAAAATATCACTGATGGCAAGTCCATCATAGTCGGTGGCATTGCCAACGAGAGCTGACGTGCGGTCGGGCATCCACCGGACATAGACTCTCTCCTGATCATCGGCTTCAGAGGGAAGCTCAAATTCCTGCTCAAACCATCCGCTAGTGTTCAGGTGGAAGGTGCCTACACGAGTATAATCAGACCCATTGACCGAATATTCAAGATGATTGATGGAGTAGGTATTGTAGCTCACTCCCAACGCACTCGACACTTTGAGGTTGGAATAGCCCTTTGACGAGAAAGAAATTTCAAAATACAAACCCTCGCTTCGCATTTTCCAAATTCGTGCAGCCCAACGACCATTTTCCGCGCCATTGCCGACACCTCTTGACAACCAGCTCGAGGTTTGTCCAGAAGCATTGCGCAAGGAGAGCAAACCTGCATTCTCTGTATCGCTTTTATAGTCGGCTGCTCGTTCTTGCGCAGGCTGGTCATTATAGAAATCCCATCCTACGATATAGTCAATGGCCGAGAAATGAGCCGTCAGTGCTTGATTACTGTCCATCGTGATGACACGTACGGGGTCTGTCGATTGATCTTCCCATCCTACAAACGTGAGTATCTTGTTATTTTTGGCTGTCAGTTTTACGTCAGTTCCCTCTTCATACATCCGTTGGCCTTGGATGAATGTTCCTTCAGGCTCGACACTGATGAGATTGGGTTGAGCTCCGTCGGTGAGTGTCAGATTGAGTGCAAATGTGTTCTTCTTATCATAGACAGCATTCAACTCGGTATCCGCTGTGATGATGAAAGTGTATGGGTTGTCGGCCGACACAACATTTCCCTCCGTATCCTGCCATTCCCTGAAATGATAGCCGAAATTTTCTGATGCCAGCACGGTGACTTCATCTCCTTCATCAAAGATGTCAGCATTGGGTTTGATTGTCACTTTGCCTGCTTCTTTGGAAATATTGACCGTCAGTCTGCACTGAGCCACATCCTCAGTAGTTCCATCCATAACACCTTCTATTATGATGTTGCCTAATCCTACTTGTTTGTTGTTACCAAGAGAATAGATATTGAGCCGCAGTCCACACAACCCATCGCTGCCGACCGCTTCGGGTATCTCCATCGACCATTCAGTGGTATTGGGCGAAGCATTGTTACGTGCAGGAATAATGGCCTTGGCAAGAGTTGCGACACTGCCATCGGCATTGACCCACGAAGCATCAACTTTTCCCCCGTCGGTGCCAAACCGTGTGGTGACAAACGACACTCTTCGAGGAGTGAAAATCAGTCCCTTCATGGGTATAATGATGAAATCCACGGCATTTCCCTCATTAGCTGCAGCTTCGTTTGATGCTGTAGGTTGGAAAAGGGTCTGCGACATAGAGGCACCTTTAATGACAAGTCCCTCTCCATGGGAGGCGTAAGACGATTTGAAATAAGACTCTACCTCTGGCTGAGGACCAAAAACAGCTGTCTGCCCTTCTGTGCCTGCATTGAAGGGGAATGTGACGACTGCAGGCTCTTGATGGACGGTCTGACTGACGAACTTCTCTTTTGCAGCGAAAAAGATGTTGTTCACATTGGCTGTGGTGCCATTACCACCCACACTCTTGAAGGTGATGACCATCGTATAGTCGCCTGCCAGCATCTCATTGGTGCGGAAATCATATTTCCGGGCCGTACTTGACCAGTCGTTATTGTTCTCAATACTGATATCTTGGTCGCACACTGTAGCGCCTGCATCATTTTTAATATTGAAATGGAGCGTGACAGCCGGCTGAGTAGTTCCTGCGGTGAAGCTAATCGTATAATAGGCCGCATCAACCGTGTTGTGAAGTAAGTAGGTGGCATAGTCGCCATTGTTCATCCAGTCGATATGGTGGTCTTCCTTAAAACTGGCTCTGCTGCCCGTCAACTCACCGTTTTCCATTACAAAAGGATGCTCCTCGCTGGTAGGAATCACATTGGGTGTCATGGCCAAACAAGAATGGCTCTGGATGCCGGCTGCCAACAGGAACCAACATAGAAGGGGGAAAAATGCTCGTCTCATCTTTATTAATTATTTGTTGATGGCAAAGATATCCCTTTTATGACTATCAGGTGTGAATTAATATCTTATTCATGGGGAAAAAACACCCGATGGATTTCTGTCACCATTCTTGCACCAAAAATTACCCATCTGCTCTTTATGATTCCTATAGATTTGCAACTGAAAATAAGTGTAAGGAGTTTTTTCATAAAGGTTAATCATCAACATCAGAGCACAGCCTCGGAAGTCTGAGAAGATGCGCTCGAGGCTTTTCCTCAAAAAAACAAGCAAATTCATCATATTGACATGAAAAGAAACATTATTATTACTGCAATCATTCTCTTTTGTGCGATTGACGCAAGCGCACAGAGGCTTCCCTACCAGGATCCTCATCTTACAGCAGAACAGCGAGCTGAGGATTTGTTGAATCGCCTCACTCTTGACGAGAAAGCCTCGCTAATGATGAATGACTCACCAGCTATCCCAAGACTTGGCATACCCGCTTTCAACTGGTGGAGCGAGGCATTGCACGGTGTTGGAAGAAACGGCATTGCAACCGTTTTCCCGTCATGCATTGGAATGTCGTGTTCGTTCGACGACGAATTGATATCACGCATCTTCACCGCCGTTTCTGATGAGGCCCGAGCCAAAAACACTCAGGCCAAAAAAGATAATAATGTGGGTAAATACCGCTGTTTGTCATTTTGGACTCCCAATATCAATATTTTCCGTGACCCCCGATGGGGACGTGGGCAAGAGACTTATGGCGAGGATCCGTTTATGAATGGGCAAATGGGGTTGCGAGTGGTCCGGGCTCTTCAAGGCGAAGGCTACGGACGGTATCTGAAACTGCTCGCTTGTGCCAAGCACTTTGCAGTACATAGTGGTCCGGAAAAGCTGCGGCATAGTTTCAATGTTGAGAGCTTGCCAGCGAGAGACTTGTGGGAGACCTATCTGCCCGCCTTTAAGACATTGGTTGAGAAAGGCAACGTCAGACAAGTGATGTGTGCTTACCAACGATTCGAGGGCGACCCCTGCTGCGGCTCAACGCGCTTGCTCCAGCACATTCTGCGTGATGAATGGAAGTTCAAGGGTCTGGTAGTTAGTGACTGTGGAGCCATCAATGACTTTTGGCAGCCCAATCGGCATGGTGTGTCGGCCGACTCGGCATCGGCTACGGCAAAAGCCGTCATGAGCGGCACAGATGTGGAATGTGGGACCATCTACAGAAGCCTGCCTGAGGCGGTAAGGCGTGGAGATCTCAGTGAGCATGACGTAGATATCTGCGTGAAGCGTATTTTGAAAGGTCGTTTCGAATTGGGCGACTTCGACGCCGACTCATTGGTGGAATGGACAAAAATCCCTATAAGTGTTGTAGCTTCAGACCAGCATAAACAATTGGCGCTTGAAATGGCACGCGAGCAGATGGTGCTATTGAAAAACAATGGTATCCTGCCACTTCCCAAGACATCTGAAGGCCTCATGGTGATGGGTCCCAATGCTGCCGATTCCACCATGTTGTGGGGTATCTATTTTGGCAAACCCTCACACACTGTGACACCTCTTGAGGGCATCACATCAAAGATTGGCGCAGTGAGATATGAGAAGACATGCGACATCACAAGCCTCACTGTCAGCAGCAAAGTGATCGGCAAAAGCAAGGAGGCTGCCGACGGTAGCACCACTCTGCAAATGGAAGCAGGCCAAGAACGAACCTATACATTGGACGAGATACGGAAGATAGCCGCAGATGCCAAGACCATCATTTTCGTAGGCGGCATCTCTCCTAATCTGGAAAAGGAGCAAGCCAGGGTAAAAGAACCCGGATTTGACAACGGCGACCGCACAACTATTGAACTGCCTCAGGTGCAGCGTGACATCCTCAAGGCAATGCATGAAGACGGCAAACGCATCGTCTTTGTCAATTGCTCCGGAAGTGCCGTGGGACTTGTGGCTGAAACTCAGGAGACATGTGATGCTATCGTACAGGCATGGTATGCAGGCGAGCAAGGAGGCAATGCTCTGGCCGACGTGCTCTTCGGAGACTACAATCCATCGGGCAAGCTGACAGTCACATTCTATAAGGACGACTCGCAACTTCCTCCTTTTGACGACTACCGCATGGCCAACCGTACCTATCGCTACTTCCAAGGTGAGCCACTCTATCCATTTGGCTATGGGATGAGCTATACTACTTACCAATACGGGAAACCCTCATACCATGACGGGAAAGTGTATGTCTCTATCACCAACAAAGGTGAAATGGATGGAACAGAAATAGTGCAAGTATATCTGCGCCGCCCCTCAGATGTATCAGGTCCGAAAAAAAGTCTTCGAGGCTATGCCAGAGTCAGCCTGAAAGCCGGAGAAACGCGTGAGGTGGAAATCGATTTTCCCCGTGAACGATTTGAGACATGGGATGAACAGACCAACACGATGAGAATCATGCCCGACACCTATGAGATCAAGGTCGGTCCGTCAAGCGAAGATTCGACATTGCAGTCGATAAATGTCACTTTGGCTCCATGAGAGCATACGACCTTGGATGTGGAATAATTGCCGCAAATAGTATAAAATATGCCGCCACCGCAGCAAATGAACATTTGATGGCAATTTTTACACGCATAAAACATGTATCAGTCACTAAATTTGCATAGCTAATCGCCTAAAACTGAAACAAGCATGAAAATGTTTATGAAGATTACTAACCTATGTCATTTGAGAGAAAAAGTCCTGTTGCTGATTTTTTTGGCCGTAGGATGTATGATTGCCTCATGCGACAACAGCGACCTCGAGGGGCAACCCACCTGGCTTGGCAACTCTATCTATGAACGTCTGCATGAAGAAGGCAACTACCAAACCATTCTCCATCTAATCGATGATCTCAATTATGCATCGGTGATGAGTCAGACTGGTTCAAAAACACTTTTCGCAGCCGATGACGAGGCATTCAACCAATGGTTTCAAACCAACAATTGGGGTGTGCGCAACTACAGCCAACTCTCCACATCACAGAAAAAACTGCTTCTCAATTCGGCTATGATCAACAATGCCTATTTGGTGGAGTTGCTCTCAAATGTGGAAGCAGAACCTGACCCTTTGGATGGAAAGTGTATGCGACGTGAGTCGGCCGTCTCACCCTACGATTCTGTTGCCCGCTGGTTTCCATCACAAATGCCCAAGACGAGATATTGGGATATCCACAGGGGCAAACCTCAAGGCATCGTATTGCTGAAAGACAACACCACTCAGCCCATGATTCATTTCCTGCCCCGGTTTATGACGCTTAACCACATTACCGATGACGACCTTCGTATTCTGACCAACGGTGCCAGTAATTCCATCAAAGACGCCTGGGTCAACGGACAAAAGATCGTGGAGCGCGACATCACCTGTAAAAATGGCTACATCCAGCGTATGGGTGGTGTGATGACTTCTAGCGACAACATGGCTCAGATACTCCGCACTCACCCGCAGATGAGCCAGTGGAGCACCCTGATGGATCGATTTTGCGCACCCTACTATAATGAGCAGGCCACCCAGCAATACAACAGACTCTTTGCCAACCAAGACTCCGTTTTCGTTTTGCGTTACTTCAGTTCACAAAACAAACAGGAGTTGGATGTGACCCCAGACAAGAACGCCGTAGAAGCCATGCTTTCCTTTGATCCTGGATGGAACCAATATATGTACACCAACACTTCTGGCAAGGATCTGCATTATGACTGTGGTGCATTGCTTGTACCTACCAATCAGGCACTTGATGAATGGTGGAACCACGACGGACTGGCCTTGCAAGACCAATACAAGACATGGGAACAAGTGCCAGACAAGGTGCTCGTGGAATTGCTCAATGTCAACATGATACCAGAGTTCACAAACACTGTACCTTCCAAATTCAATAACATAGTCAATGATGCCAAGGTGGAAATGGGTGTAAAAATCTCAGACATCGACTCTTGCTTTATGGGATGCAACGGAGTGGTTTATCTCACCAACAAGGTCTTTGCTCCGGCCACCTATTCCTCTGTGGCTTTCCCCGCTCTGGTCCACACTGAGACGATGAACATCATCTACTGGGGAATTGACAAATTGGGGTTCAAGCCATATCTCAATTCCATGGACTCTTACTACAGTTTCTTCGTGCCAACCAACCAAGGTATGATGCACTACATCGACCCATGCTCATTGGGGTCGACACAGACGGTATTATATGAGTTTTATTACAACAGCGACCGCAAAACAGTAGGAGCCCACCGCTATCGTTATGATCTCACAAACAACACTGTGGGCGACAAACTGAGCGACGCCACCTCATCTCAAGTAGAGAACCGGCTGACAGACATCCTAGACAACCTGATAGTGGTGGGCAACGTAGAGGACGGCAACACTTACTATCGCACCAAGGGAGGTGCCACTATCCGCGTAGAGAATGCCGGACATGCCGGACAAATGACTGTGGCAAACAGTCTGCAAGTAGAGCAAGACCGGCCTGCAACCGTCACTCAGATTTTTGATCAGACCAAGACAGGCAACGGCAAAGTGTATGTCATAGAGAGCGAGGTGCCTTCTTCTGGAAGCAAGTCTGTCTATAAAACGCTCAGCGAAAAACCTGAATACTCGCGGTTCTTCGACCTGATACGCGGAGGCGATCCCGACTCGGCCCAGTACAACCTAATGACCACCATCATTGACGACAAATACTCTTGTGTAGACTACAATATACGTCTTTTCGACAACTACCACTATACCATATGGGTGCCAACCAATGAGAGCCTTGATGCCCTGCATGCGGCAGGTCAGTTGCCTTATTGGTCAGACCTGGAGGCACAGACCGATGAAGCGTGGGGCGGAGACCGCGATGCTGCTAAACTGATGAGATACCGCATCCGTCAACGCATTCTCGATTTTCTGCGCTATCACATTCAAGACTTCTCTGTATTTATGGGACAAGGCACGGTGAACGGACGTTATGAGACATCGAAACTGAATCCTGAAAACCGCAAATTTGTCTCTCTCAACATCGATGCCGACAATACCCACATCCATGTGACAGACGCCTTGGGCAATCGCCGGAACGTCGTGACCAAGAGCGGCCTTTACAACAATATGTGCCGTGAATATCTCTACACGAACAAAGACGCAGAGCAAGCCTCCAATGGCAACCTCTACAGTTCATCCTATGCGGTGGTACATCAGATAGACGGTCCGCTGTTTTACAGCACGAGTCAACTGACTCCGATGGACTGGACACCCGGAAGAAGGAATTAAAAAGGAATACATTATTTTGAATCTGAATGAAAGACAATATGAATCAATCGCATAACAGGCTCTGCTGTTTTGTTTTCCTGCTGTTTTGTTTCACTGTTAGCATGGCACAAGGAAGTGGTACTATCAGTGGTACGGTATCTGACGAGATGGAGCCTCTGATAGGAGCCTCTGTATGTGAGGTAGATGCCACGGGGCGTATCATCAATGCTACCGTCACAGATATCAATGGCCATTTCACCATGAAAGTGAAGGACACTAAAAACAAAATCCGTTTTAGCTATGTGGGATGCAACACATTGACTCTCCCACTCGACCGCTCTGTATATGAAGTGGGGCTAAAATCGGCCACGATGATAGACGAGGTGGTGGTGAAATCCAAGAAGCGGGCACAAAGTGGAGGTCTTGCCATCCCAGAGAGTGAAGTATCATACGCCTCTCAAAGCATCTCCATGAAAGAGTTTGAGGGACTGTCGGTCACCACTGTCGATGAGGCATTGCAAGGACGCATCTCAGGACTTGATATCATCTCCAACTCTGGTAACCTCGGTTCTGGTTCAACCATGCGTCTTCGTGGTTCGGCATCCATCTCCAGTGCTGTGGATGCCAATCCTCTGATCGTTGTCAACGGCAACGAATGGAATGTTGACATGAGCGATTTCGACCTCGGCAACGCCAATGATGAGAAATTTGCCCAGTTGCTCAACGTCAACCCAGAGGACATCGAGGACATCTCTGTGCTCAAGGATGCAGCCGCCACCGCCATCTATGGCTCTCGTGGGGCCAATGGTGTCATAGTAATACGTACCAAACGTGGTGTCCGTGGTGCGCCGAGATTAAGTTATTCACTAAGATTGACTGGTACATACCAACCACAAGGCTACAAAATGCTCAGTGGCGATGACTACACCATGCTTTTGAAAGAAAGCTATTTCAATCCCCGCCAGAGTGATGTGGCATCCAACATACCAGAACTCAACTACGACCCCACCTTCTCAGAGTATGAGCAATACAACAACAACACCGACTGGGTGGATGCTGTGACTCAATGGGGTCTAAGACAAAACCATTATCTGGTAGTAAGCGGTGGTGGAGAGAAAGCTACTTTCCGCATTTCGGGCGGATTTGACAACGAAACAGGTTCGGTGATCAAACAGCATCTCCAACGTCTGTCAACACGTGTGGCTCTTGACTATTTTGTGTCAGATCGCATCACCATCTCCTCCAACTTCTCAATGACATATACCAAAAACCAAAAGAACTATGACCAACTGCTTGCCATCGCATACAAGAAGATGCCCAATATGGCTATATACGAAGAGGACCCCATCACAGGGCAGCCCACAAGCAGATATTATGAGATGCTGCAGACTGCCTCTTCAGCTTTCAACGGCAATCAAAAATCATTTGTCAACCCGGTAGCTTCTGCACATTTGGCCCAAAACGAAGAACGAACCTACGACATCACTCCTGAGTTTATTCTCAAATATAGTTTGCTGGGACTGGATGAAACAAAATGGCAACTTAACTGGGAAGCTCGCGCCAACATCAACGTATTCAACAACTTTACAGACCGTTACTATCCTTCAGAACTTGTAACCACGTCATGGACATCAGGCGTGAACAAGACCTATACTGGCTCGTCGAAAAGTGTGGCTTTCAACACCAAACAAACGTTGACATTGATTCCCCACTTCAACAATGAAGACCACTCTCTCATGATGATGGGTCGTTTTGAACTGGTGAGCGGCAAGTCGAATGCGCAAGTGACAGAGAATTCGGGTCTACCTTCAGGCAACATCACCAGTCCAGGAGCCGACGGCATGATGGAGAAAATGTCAAGCAACTTCGGGGAGTGGCGTTCCATGTACTACACTTTCTCTGCACACTATGCATACAAAGGCAAATATATGGCCGATTTCTCAATCCGAGCCGACGGCACCACTAAATTCGGTCCCGAGCGACGTTGGGGATATTTCCCTGCCGTTTCACTTCGATGGAACGTCTCAGATGAACCTTTCATGAAGAAAACAGCCAGTTGGCTGTCGATGCTCTCTATCCGCCCCAGCTGGGGACGAGTGGGCAACCAACCTTCTGCCGACTATTTGTACGAGAGCAAATATTCCTCCACGGAGGGGTATATCGACTTGACAGCCATGTATCCCAACAACATCCGCTTGAGCGGACTTCAGTGGGAGACCAACGACCAATACAATATTGGAACAGACATACACTTCCTCGATGACCGGCTCAACATAGCCATGGAATGGTATTCATCTACACGACGCAACATGCTTATGCCCGTAAGCATACCCACCAATACAGGATTCACCAATCTGGCATATAAAAATGTAGGCTCCATGCGCAACACCGGATGGGAGTTTAACATCTCGACCAACCGCATCATCAAAGCGGGCAAGTTCACGGCCGACTTCAATGCCACTTTTGGCAACAACAGCAATGAGATACTTGAGATGGATCCCACTACACTCGAAACCATGAACATCAAATTCAACCAGGAAAATCGTGGCATCCTGCAACGCGTGCAATTGAACAATCCTTTCGGTGCCATTTATGGATTCCGCTACAAGGGTGTCTATCAATACAATTATGCTACTTTTGCCGAGATGTCAAGAGCCGAGCAAGAACAATTTCTTGCAGAAGGAAAGACTGCACCGGTGGCCATTGCTGCAGATGGGACAGTCATTTACGATGACAAGGGCGCACCGCTGCGGATGATGTACACCTTTACCACCAGCGATGATATCCCTGGGAAAAACTATCATTTCAAGGGCGGCGACGCCATTTATGAGGATATCAACAACGACGGCAACATCAATGAACTTGACATCGTCTACTTGGGTTCGTCACTGCCTAAGCTGACAGGTGGTTTCGGTCTTACCTTCAATTATGGAAGATGGCGTCTCAACACACAGTTCAACTACCGTGTAGGCAATAAGATACTCAATCTGGCACGTCTCGACGCCCAGTCGATGGTATCCAACAATAACCAAAGCCAAGCCGTCAACTTCCGCTGGCGAAAGGAAGGTGATGTGACAACCATCCCTCGTGCCATGTATGGCACTTCTTCGAATTACAACACACTCATCAGCGACCGATTTGTAGAGAATGGATCCTACCTTCGAATGAACTACATGCAACTCAGCTACTCTATCCCAGAGAAAGCGCTTAAGTCTATAGGACTTCACGGATTGCGTTTCTATCTAAGCGCAAATAATTTGTTCTGCCTGACCGAATATACAGGTGTGGACCCTGAGATCAGTTACAGCAGCTATGGTGCTGCCCTCGACCAAGCTCAAACGCCGAGAGCCAAATCTTTCACGTTAGGCATCACTGTCGATTTCTAAATAAACAAAAAAAGAAAAGAGAAGACTATGAAACAGTTGATATATTTCTTTTCCACAGTTTGCTTTGCCAGCATCATTGTTTCTTGCTCGGACTTCCTGGAGGTAGAGCCACAGGAGCAGATTGTTTTGGGCAACTTTTGGAATGAAGAAGGCGATGTGGTGAACGTCATCGCAGGATGCTACTCTGCCATGCAGAAACAGGAGTGGATGGAGCGAGCCATCATTTGGGGAGAGGCTCGCAGCGAAAATCTCGTTGGAGGTGAAAGGGCTGGAGAATCGGCCAATATCGCCAATATCGCCAAAGAAAACCTTAACCCCAACAACAGCTATTGCAAATGGGTGGATTTCTACGATGTCATCAACCGATGCAACACCATTATCGTTTATGCACCAGAAGTGGCTCAGAAAGACCCTAATTATACTCAAAGTGAACTACGAGCCACGATAGCCGAAGCCTCTGCCATACGTGACCTCTGCTATTTCTACCTCATACGCACATTCCGAAACGTGCCTTATACGACACAACCCTTCATCGACGACACCCAGACTATGGACTTGCCCGCCACGCCATTTGCCGACGTGCTTGATTCGCTGACCACCGACCTCGAATCAGTGGTAGATGACGCTGTGATGTACTATCCGGAGACCAAACCCATGTATCAAACTAGCCGCATCACACAAGATGCTATCCATGCGCTGTTGTGCGATTTGTATCTTTGGAAACAAGACTATCAGCAGGCGGTCAGACATGCCGACAAGGTCATACAGTCAAAGCAACGCACCTATCAAGAGGAGTCTGAGAGGGTCGGCGGAACGACATCAGGATTGATAGACAAACTTATCAACGGCTATCCGCTCATCTCAGATGCCTACGTCTCAGGCAATGCCTTTGGCCGTGCATTCACCAACATCTTCATCTATGGCAATTCCTCTGAAAGCATTTTTGAGTTGTACTTCACCAACGATGACACCCGACGGTCCAACAACGGAGTGAGTGTTTTGTATGGTAGTAGTGACAAAGGCAACGGATTGTTCTGCCCGTCCGACTTTGTGACCAATGATATCAGTGACGGACAGTTTGCGGTTTTCACCAACCGATACGACACACGGTCATATGAGAACATTTTCAGACGGAGTGCCACACAGTTTGTTGTTGCGAAATATGCCAGTCAGGATGCCAGTGTCAACATCACCTCCAATCCTTACACAGTCTCTGGACAAAACAATCGATGGACACAAGACCGCTGTCATGCCAACTGGGTGATCTACCGTCTGACCGACGTAATGCTGATGAAAGCAGAGGCCTTGATACTGCAGATCAACACAAATGAGAATGGCAACCTGAGTGATGAAGACAACCTGCGACTACGTACGGCATTCACCCTCGTTGATGCTGTCAACCGCCGTTCATACGGCTACTCTCAGACCGCCTCAGCACTCACCTATTCAAAATACAGTTCCAAGTCGGCCATGCTCAATCTCATCTATGATGAACGCAACCGCGAATTGATGTTTGAGGGGAAACGTTGGTTCGACCTCGTGCGCAGATCAATGCGAGAGGGCAACACCAACTACCTCATCAGCCAAGCCGGGCGCAAGTACACCAACAACAAGACGGCGGCTGAGAGCAAACTCAGTAAACTCGACGCCATCTTCTGGCCCTATCACGAAGATGAACTGAAGGTAAACAAGAACCTGACTCAGAATCCCGCGTATGGTTCCGACGACCACTCTATTTTCGACATTGCCCAATAGCGTGAATCATCCAACGAAATGGTTAAAAAACAAACAACATGAAAATGAAATACGCCCACATATTCTGGATATATGTCATCTGCTGTGCGATTACTTCATGCAGCGACGAGCCCGATGCAGAGAATTTCTACACTTACAAAGGGCAGATGATGAGCGAATACCTGTATACTAATTCTCAATTCAGCCAGTATGCCGCTATTGTAGAACGTGCAGGATTGATGAAACTCCTTTCCGCGTATGGCACATATACCTGTTTTGCACCCACCAACAATGCCATCAACCTCTATCTTCAAGGGCGAGGCCTTACAGATATCAGCCAACTCACCGATGCCGATTGCGACACAATAGCCCGAACCCATTTGGTGAACAATGTCTTCTCTACTGCTGAGATGGGAGATGGTGTTCTTGCCACTGCCAATATGAACCGACGCTATCTTGAAATCAGTCACGGACTTGATGAAGAGAAAAACGCTGTAGTCTATCTCAACGATGATGCCCACATTATCTACAGTCTGCAAGACGACTCGGTAGACAATGGTATCATGCAACCCATCGACAGAGTCTTAGAAAGTTCCAACCGAATGATTGTCGACCTGATGAAACTCAACCCTCGCATAGGGCTCTTTATGGAGGCGCTGCAGGCAACAGGCTTGTCAGACTCGCTCTACATCTACAAAGACGCATCATGGGATCCATCCCCCTATCCACGTTGGTACTATTCTTCAGACATCAACTCTGAGTCGGCCACAGTGCCAGAGGAAATGCTCTATGGCTTTACCCTGTTTGTGGAGCCTGACTCAATCTATCGAGAAAAATATGGCATCACCACACTGGAGCAACTCTACCAAAAGGCATGTGAGATCTATGATGTGATGTACCCCGAAGATGTCGCCCAACCCTACCACAGCTTTGAACTACTGACAGACCGCAGAAATCCGCTCAACCGCTACGTGGCCTATCATATCCTGGACTGCAACGTCATCAGCAAGGAAAAGCTGACCCCTTATAACGTGCTCAACTCCAACGGTCTGGTGGATATTGGTATCGAAACCACACAGAACAACCCAGAGGACTGGTATGAGACACTTTTGAGCCACACTATGCTCAACGTTCAGAAACTCACCGTGGGCAAGTATCTCGGAAAGGGAATCCGCAACGCACATTATGTCAACCGCCGTGTGGACGCGGAATTTTCCCATGAGGGAGCACGGGTCGACAAAGTGTCGGAATACAAGAGTGCGGCGATGAATGGCATCTACTTCTATGTGGACGACCTAGTGACTTTCGACCAGAAGACCCAAAGTGAGGTGCAAAACAAGCGCATCCGTATGGACTTCTCCACCCTTTTCCCAGAAATCATTACCAATGGCATCCGTCTCAACGGCGATCCCACCAAAGGATACGACGAGGCTGAACGTTATGGTAAGAACTACTATTTCCCGCAAGGTTATCTAAAGGGTGTCAAGGTGAATGGATACTTGCTCTATCGCCGGCCACACAACCACTACCGCTGTTTTGAGGGCGACGAGTTCAACCTTCAAGGCGACTATGATGTGTCATTCAGGCTTCCACCTGTGCCCAGTGAGGGTGAATATCAAATCCGGCTTGGCTATGCGCCCAGCGCCACCCGTGGTATCGGCCAAGTGTATTTCGACGACATGCCCCAAGGTATCCCTATCGACATGACCAAGACGCTCAACGACCTGGGTGTCCCTTTGGCCAACAACTATAGTCTGCTGTCGAAAGACGAGAAAGCAGCCGAGCGCAAGATGCTTAAGAACCTCAACTACTACCGTGGCCCGATGGGTGCTTATATGCTGCAAAGCGGAGCACACTATTATCTGGGGCTCCATACCAGCAGTGTGCGCCGTATCATCTGTACTGTTCATATCAAACCCGATGAAGACCACTACCTGCGATTCCGCAATGTATCCAACAACGGTTCATCTGAACTCATGCTTGACTTCATAGAAATAGTCCCACGTAGTGTCTACGGAGTCACCGATGAGGGCGAACCAGAAGATGACCTTTAAACTACAGCAAACCGCATAAAGACCAAGAATAAGATGAAAACCAAAAGCAACATCATTCTCATCGTCTGCGGCCTCTGCCTGCTCACAGGCTGTGCAGACAACTGGCAGGACCATTACACAGAAGACACGACACTCCACGGAACCCTATGGGATGCGATAAGTCAGGACGAGGAGTTGTCCAACTTTGCCCGTGTCATTTCCTCAACTGGCTACAACAACCGTTTGGAGGGCAGTCAGATGTTCACCGTCTTTGCTCCCACCAATGCACATTTTTCCAGCGCCGAAGCCGACAAACTCATCAGCCGTTACCAAGAAGAGAAAGCCCGTGGTACTCGTGATGCCGACAATCAGGTGATACGACAGTTTGTGCAAAACCACATCGCCCTCTTCAACCGCAGCGTGTCGGGAATGACCAACGACTCCATCACGATGATGAATGGGAAATATGAGGTACTGACCAGTACCCGTTTCGGACAGAGTGAAATACTTACGAGCAATAAGTATCTCACCAATGGTGTGCTTTATACTGTGAAAACTCCCGAACCCTATTTCCCTAACGTCTATGAATATCTGAGCCAAGACGGACAAACTGACAGTCTATACCAGTTTCTAAGCAGTTACAATGTCTATGAATTCGACGCCGAAGAGAGCGTAGCCGGTGACATTGTTAACGGAAAGACCGTGTATCTTGACTCCGTATTCCATCTGACCAACAGCCTGCTGCGTCAATATGGGCACATCAACCGCGAAGACTCCAGTTATCTGGCAGTTGTGCCTGCCGATGAGACATGGAAACAACTCTACGATGAATATAAAGGCTATTTCAATTACAACGACCTGACATCCAAACGCGATTCTATGGTGAGCACTCATATTCATCGTGCCATTGCCGACGGAATCATCTTCAACATCAACGAGCAAAAATCACTCCAAGACTCAGCCATTTCGACTTCTTACCAAAACCTATACCGCAACCAGCCCAACTATCCCGACCAACGCTATTATGTATATCGTAGACCCTATGACAGTGGCGGAGCATTTGATGGTGCCGAAGAAATAAGATGTAGCAATGGAATAGTCCTTAAGCAGAAGCAATGGAACATCAACAAGACTGAAACCTTCTACCAGGAAATCAAGGTGGAGGCCGAACGTAGCCATTATGTCGACACCATCATCCAGGCACGTGAACCACTAAGTATCCGAACAGTACCGACAACCAATCCTTTCTATGGAAAAGTTTCCGGCAACAACTTCGTAGAGGCTCTACCTCTGAGCACGGCATCGTCTACCAGCGTGCGCTACAAAATACCAGACCAATTGTCGGCCATAGGTTATGACATCTATGCGGTGTTCGTTCCCGCCCTCGCATACAACGAGAACGCATCGGCAGAGGAACGGCTTCCATGCAGAGTACGATTCACACTCACCTATCAGGAACAAGACGGCACGGTGACAAGTGTCAGTCTCCGCAATCCTGCCGACAATGCCGTCAACTTCACGACGAAGGCCGATGTGATAGATTCTCTATTAGTGGCGAGCGATTTCCATTTCCCGACATGTGCCCTCGATATCGACGATCCTCAGACGACCCTACGCATTGCGAGCAACATCACCAGTAGCATGTCATCACAATATACCCGCACACTGCGTCTCGACTGTATCATCTTACGACCACATAAGGAATAAACCGACAACCATATATCCCAATTTACTATTCTGTGTGTAATTATGGAAAAATATCAATTATATTTTCTCTCAGCATTGTTTTTCTTCTCATCGCCGCTTTGCGTCCATGGGCAGACAGAAAATGTCATGGCTGCCGACACTGCACTACAAAAGAAAGTATCAGCACGTCAGATGCCACAAATACCTACCAAGACTATCACAGGACTTGTGACAAGCGCGGAAACAGGTCTGCCTTTAGCTGGTGCAATGGTAAGCACGGCAGAGGTGGGAGGCTACAGCACGCTCACCAAGGAAGATGGCTCCTATGAGCTAAAGGTGCCTACTTTCGCCACCTCGCTGCTCATCAGTGCACCAGACTATCAGCTCATTCGCCGTGGTATCGGCAGCGCAAGCCACCAAGGTGAGACACACTTGTATCCCTCCACGCTATCTGCCAATTACACGACATCGACCAACATCACTTCAGATATGAAGGCAGAGCACTTTGAATACAGTCCAGCTATCACCATCGAGGAAGAGATACAGAAGAGACTGGGTGCATACGCACACACCGTCGGCCGTAGCGGCACACCAGGAATAGGCAGTGTGATCAACATCGGCGGCATCAACTCATTGTGCGGAAACACCCAACCACTGATCATCATTGATGGTGTGATCTTCGACCAGCAATACAGCCGTCAATTGCTGCACAGCGGCTTCTACAACGACATTCTGGCCAATATCAGCCCCTCTGATATAGAGAGAGTCACTGTTATGCGCAATGGCACGGCACTCTATGGTGCAAAAGGGTCTAATGGAGTAATCCTTATCGACACCCGCCGAAACAAATCGATGGCCACCCGCATCACTGCCAGTCTGTCGGGAGGAGTAACATTGGAACCACGATACATCGACATGATGGGAGCAGAGCAATACCGGAGTTATGTGTCTGAGTTGCTGAAGACAACCAACACGACGGTGCAAGAGTTCAAGTTCCTCAATGAGGATCCCAATTATTATTACTATGGACAATATCACAACAACACCGACTGGAAAGAACAAACCTATCGTACGGCCCTTACGCAGAACTACAATATCAATGTCGAAGGCGGCGACCAAGTAGCAAGTTACAATCTCTCTTTGGGATATACCAATGCGCAGAGCACACTCGACTACAACTCCATGAATCGCCTGAATATCCGTTTCAATACAGATATTGCTTTCTCACGCAAGTTCAGGACCCGTTTTGATGCCTCATTCGTCAATCAGAACCGCAATTTGCGAGACGATGGAACGCCCTCCAGTTATGATGAAGGTTCACCCTCCGCACCTTCATTCCTTGCTTATGCAAAGAGTCCGTTTCTCAGCCCGTTTGCATATGTCAACGGATCTATCTCTCCAAACCATCTCGATGTAAATGATGAGACCTATCTAGACGAGGCTCTTCATAATTACAGCAACTATAATTACAAATTGGGCAACCCCTATGCGCTCAATAAGTATGGTGATGCTGAAAACAAGAATCGTTTTGAGAACTCAATGCTCAACATATCGGTCACACCGAGATATGACATTTTACCATCGCTGACCATCAGCGAACATTTCAGCTACAACCTTGTCAGCACCAATGAGAAGTATTACATACCCATCTATGGCATGCCAGACTATTATGTGGAAAGTGTGGCGTCTACTCGTGAAAATGAGGTGAGATCTCTGTTTTCCAAACAGAACTCTCTGATGAGCGACACTCGGTTGCAATGGAAACAACGCTTCCAAGCCCACCACCTCAACATCTTTGGAGGTGCCCGCATCAATTGGGAAACTTACCATCTTGACACTCAGCTTGGCTACAATACAGGCAACGACAAGACCCCGTTTATTAAAAGTGAGCTGGCCAACGCACACTCAGATGGAGGAAGTGACAGCTGGACAAACATAGCTTGGTATGCCCAAGCCCAGTACGACTTTTTGCAGCGGTATTATTTACAACTCAACTTGACGGCGGAGACTTCTTCACGCTTCGGAAAAGATGCAAAAAGCGGAACAAAGTTTCTTGACGCACGTTGGGGGATTTTCCCTGGCATGCAAGTGGGATGGGTGCTTACCTCTGAGCCATGGCTCGCTGACAAGCGTGGCATCAACTACCTACGTTTATCAGCAGGCATCGACATGACAGGCAACGACGACATTTCGACTCTGGCCGCGCGAAGTTATTTCGGGTCGCACAAATATTTGGAAAAAATCCTTGGACTTACCTTTGAGAACATTGGCAACTCACGTATCCAGTGGGAAACCACACGTCGGCTCAATGCCTCTTTGGAAGGCAATTTCCTCGACAACAGGCTCAACTTGCACATAGGTGTTTTTAGTTCTAAGACAGACAATCTGCTCACTTTACAACAACTGAGCTACCTCACCGGCTTAGAGAACAACTGGAAGAATGGAGGATCGATGACCAACAAAGGGTTTGACCTCAGTCTCACTGGTCGGATACTCGTCACACGTCACTGGCAATGGGAGTTGGGTGGTAGCATCGGTCATTACAAAAACGAAATCACCAATCTGTCTGGCGGCACCCAATATTTTGAAACCAAACTATACGATGCCACCATTCGGTCACAAATAGGTCACAGTGCCAACGTGTTTTATGGCTACCGCACTAAAGGTGTATTCGCTACAAGTGAGGAAGCATCATCAACTCAACTTTACCAGATGGCCGAAAACGGCATCAATCGCCAATACTTCGGAGCTGGTGATGTACACTTTGAAGATATGGACAACAACGGGCGAATAGATGAAATGGACAGGACTGTCATAGGAGATCCTAACCCTGACTTCTACGGCAATATCTTCAGTACCCTGGTATTTAGACGTCTCCGGCTGGATATCAACCTCAACTATTCCGTTGGCAACGACGTTTATAATTATCAACGATCCCAATTGGAAGGTGGCCAGCGCTTCATGAACCAGACCCTGGCTGTTACAAGACGTTGGCATGGCGAAGGACATCAGACAGACATACCACGGATAGCCTTCCAGGACCCGATGGGCAACAGCCGTTTCAGCGACCGGTGGATTGAGGATGGTTCCTATCTGAAATTGAAGAGTGTGACGTTGAGCTATCAACTGCCGCTCAAGTGGGCTTTCTTACAAGGAATGGAGTTCTGGCTCCAAGCCAACAATATTTACACCTTTACCAAATATTTAGGCGCTGATCCTGAGACGGCCATCACATCCAACAGCATCGGTCAAGGCATTGATATTGGCCTGCTTCCCCTAAGCCGCTCCTTCGTCGGTGGCATCAAAATCAATCTGTAAACTGCATTTTATGGTCATTGAAAATATTGATACAATGAAAAGAATACAACATATCGCTTGTGCAGCCTTTGCGCTCATTGCTTCTGGTCTGTTCACTTCTTGCGGTGACATGCTTGATAAGGAATCCGATCTTGTGATGTACTCCGACACGCCCCATTTGAATGCTCCAACCGACACCATTTACTCGGTGATAGGTATACAAAACAAGATGCAAGCACTTGCCGACCGCACCATCCTGCTTGGGGAAGTGCGCGGAGACCTTGTGGCAGTGAACAACTATGCGAACAGCGACCTGCGCGACCTTGCCAATTTCAACATCGGTGACGACAACCGTTACAACAACCCACGCGATTATTATGCAGTGATCAACAACTGTAACTACTATCTGGCGTATGCCGACACTACGTTAAGGAACAACCGCAACGAGCGCATCTTCCTGAAAGAATATGCAGCCGTGAAGGGTTATCGTGCATGGACCTATTTCCAACTCGCCCTTATCTATGGGAAAGTGCCGTTTATCACAGAGCCTATCCTCGATATGGAAGTGAACGAACAAGCATATCCTAAATACGACCTGCGCCAAATTTGCGAATATTTTATCCAAGACCTTGCCCCATATACCACCACACCTCTTCCTGGATATGGCAATATCGGGTCGGTTGATTCGCGTGTCACCTATTTCCCCATCAACATATTGCTTGGAGAGATGAATCTGTGGCTTGGCAACTACCGTGAAGCAGCTCTCTGCTACTACAGATATATCTCGTCGCGCAACGGCACCCATACTGCATGGCCTTTGGGAACCTACCGCAATGAATGGACACGTGACGACGGAAAATATGAACGCTACAACAATATATGGACAACCTATATGTTTTCTGATGAGAACTATAGCCAAGAAGGCGAATTGGTAACCATGACACCTGGCGATTCTATTCCTTCTTCGTCGAACTACAGTTCACTTTCCAGCCTATTCAACACCACTTCGCTCAATGACGGCTTTTATGCCCTCACACCTTCCCAGGCCATTATCAACCTGTCGGCCGCTCAGACATACTGCAACTATACCTCTACTGGCGATGTGGGCTATGCCCCCACCAATCTTACCGACTATCGTACTGGTGACCTTCGTCTGGCATCATCGTGGACAACATACAACTACAATTATGGCGGTATCATGACAACCACGACAGGTAGGCCGGTGAGCCAGCAGTTTTACAAATATGCCACCACCAATGTGCATATCTGGCGCCGCGCCATGGTGTATCTCCATCTAGCTGAGGCCGTCAACCGCGCCGGACTACCCAAGTTTGCATACCACATTCTTGCGACAGGTGTCAACAACAACGTCATTGCATCACTACAGCATGAGTATCCCTCCGACAGCACATGGCTGGCTCAATTTGACTTCCCCAATGTTGATTACGTGCTGCGCACAGAGAGCCCTTCGCAATATACAACTATCGGGGTACACTCACGGGGATCAGGATTCACCGAGTACAACGAATACTATACGATGCCAACAGGAACGACCGAAGAGCAAATGACAGCCGTTGAAGATATGATTGCCAACGAGGAAGCGCTCGAACTTGCCTTTGAAGGACAGCGTTTCTACGACCTCATGCGTATAGCCTTACGTCGTGGCGACCCTTCCTATCTTGCCCAACGAGTCATGGGCAGAGATGGAATACACGCTTCGACAAACATCAAAGCCAACCTTCTCGATACACAAACATGGTATTTGTCGTGGCAAGGCAAAATGGGCTATTAATATGGACTTTGTTGGCGATATATCCCCCAATAACGTCAATAATTGCTCATTCGTAATACTATTTCCACATAATTTTGTGACACGATTCAGTTATCCACACATCATGAAAAAACATCGATTGCACTTTTGGCCTCATTTATCATACTGTTGCCCTCTTATGGACAACAGGCATGGGATGACACCTCTCTCAGTTTCCACGAAAGAGCAAAAATGTTGGTGTCATCAATGACACTTGATGAGAAAATCAACCAAGTGGGCCATCAGACACTGTCCATCCCGCGGCTTGGCCTTAAAGGATACAACTACTGGAATGAGGGTCTCCATGGAGTAGCAAGGTCAGGAGCCGCCACCTCATTCCCTTCCTCAAAAGCCATGTCATCAACATGGGACCTCCCCTTGATTTATGATTGCGCCACAGCGACTTCGGACGAAGCACGTGTATATAACAACAAACGCGACAAAGGGCTCACCTACTGGTGTCCCACCATCAATATGAGCCGCGACCCACGTTGGGGACGTGATGAGGAGAACTATGGTGAAGACCCTTACCTCTGCGGGCGCATGGCCATAGAGTATATTAGAGGTATGCAAGGCGACCCCATGTCGGATTCTGCTGGAGTACGCCCGTCGAAATACTACAAGACAGTTGCCACTGCCAAGCACTTCGCTGCCAACAATTATGAAGCAGGCCGACACAGCACCTCATCGGACATGGATGCCCGCAACCTGCGTGAATATTATCTGCCCGCGTTTGAGATGGCTGTGAAAGATGGGCATGTTCGTTCCATCATGTCAGCATATAATGCGTTAAACGGTATCCCATGCGGGGCAAACCATGAGTTGCTCATCGACATTCTTAGAAATGAATGGGGGTTTGATGGCTTTGTGACCTCTGACTGCGGTGCCATCGACAACATCTATCAAAGACACCATTATGTATCAACTGCAGCAGAGGCTTCAGGCATCTCTATCCGCAACGGCGAGGACCTCAATTGCGGCAGCACCTTCCAAGACTACTGCAAAGAAGCCATCGAGAAAGGCTATCTCACCGAGGCACAACTCGACACTGCTCTGACACGTGTCATCGAAGCCCGTTTTTCTGTCGGAGAATTTGACTCTCCGTCGGAAGTCATCTGGCAACAAGTCTCTGACACCCTTCTTAATTGCCAAAAGCACCAACAGCTGGCTCATCGGGCAGCTCAGGAATCCATCGTTTTGCTGAAAAACGACAATCATTTCCTACCACTCAGTCCAGATAAAACTGTGTGTGTAATTGGACCTATGGCCCGTACACTCTCGCTGGGTGGATACAGCGGATCGCCGACCACCTCTTCCACTCCTCTTGATGGCATTGCTTCCAAAATGGGAGTGAGCAACAACGATGGCCGTTTTGAATTTGAGGACTGCGATGACATGGGACCTCACGGCACCAACCATCTGGTCATCGAGGCCAATGGTTCTGCTGGCAACCTGGGCTATATCCACAATGGTGACTGGGTGTCGTTTTCAGAAATAGACTTCGGTGAGGGCAAAAGCAAACTAACTATCAACTCTGCAGCCCAAAACTCACAGCCAACGCTCGTCCGCATCTGTTTAGACAGCCGCACGAAGAGCACACCCGACCTTCAAGTGTCGTTGCAACCAACAGGTAGTTGGAGCACCTACCATTCCAACACGTTCAACATCGACCCGTCTGTGTTCAACGGAAAACATAAAGTATATTTCTCATTCTATTTCACAGGCAACACCTATGGTGCCAACATGGACTGGTTTAAATTCTACAACACAGACGATCCCAACCCTCTGCAATCCGAAGGACCTCTCTACTATGCGAGAGGATGCAATGTGAACGACAACAAGGCCACCAATATAGAAGAAGCCAAGAAATGGGCGGCAAAGGCAGATGTGGTGGTGATGTGCCTGGGTACTGATCTGGAGACAAGCGATGAGAGCAACGACCGCAAGAGCCTCGACCTGCCTGGTGACCAACAGAAACTGTTGGAAGCTGTGTATGCCGTCAATCCCAATATCGTATTGTTGCTGCAGTCATGCTCTTCGCTGACCATCAACTGGGCCCATCAACACATACCCGCCATCGTGGAAGCTTGGTATGGTGGGCAGGCACAGGGTGAAGCCATTGCCGATGTGCTTTATGGCGACTACAACCCTTCTGGCAAACTGACTTCGACATGGTATAACGCATTGAGTGACTTACCCAACAATCTCATGCAGTATGATATTCGAAAGAATCATTACACGTACATGTATTACGATAAACAACCGCTTTATCCATTTGGCCACGGACTTTCATACACTTCATACGAGTACAGCGATATCAGTCTCAGTCAGCATACACTCCACCAAGGAGAGCAGATGACCATCTCATTCAACGTGACCAACACTGGTGCATACGACGGCGACGAGATTGTGCAGGTATATACCCACTGCAAGAGCGACATCACCCGTCCGACCAAAGAACTCAAGGGGTTTGCGCGCATCAGCTTGAAAGCCGGCGAGACAAAACGGGTGGATATCCCTCTCAGCCATGAACAACTATGCTATTACAATGATTCGAATCATACATTCGATGTGGAAGGTGGCACTGTAGATATACTTGTAGGTGCCAGTTCTGCCGATATAAGACTCAGCGCATCGATAGAAACAGAGCCAGCCACCGTAAAAGGTACATACCTTAACCCTACCAATATCTATCCTGTGGCATGCCGTGACAACAAGAAAGGCATGACTTACAATCTTCAAGGCATGTGCATCAGTGCTACGCCGTCGGACAGTTCGTTTCCCAAAGGCATTTATCTTTGCAATGGTAAGAAATATATCAGCAAATAAGAACACAATAACCCATAATTACTAACTAAATCATTTTTTTATGAAAAGAAAGATAACTCAGATGAGAAGAGTCGCTGCCATGGCAGTAGGGCTTTTCGCGATGGCCATGGGTATTCATGCCACAGTGTTTGAACCAGGTCAACAAGTGACAGAGTTTGTCGTCAACGAAGACTATGGAATAGTGACAGCCCCAGCACTGAGCACTGACGACATGCTCGACAACTGGGCATACGGCAGCTACAATGACGGCAACGTCATCGCCTACACCGACCAGCGTGGTTGGCGTGCCGTCTTTGAATTGAACGCTCCCGCCGATGGCAAATACGGTGTGGAGGTAAAACTTCGCACTACGACAACCAACTGGATGGTGGCATTCAATTCCTCACAGGGGCTGGATGTATCGGAGCGGGCTAGCATTGAAGTAGCACCTGAATGGACCAACATGGCACGTCCTACTAAAATTTCAACGGTCACTAGCGAGACCATCGAAATCCAGCCGGCACAAGGAAATCCAGAAGACGAGGACTATGTGCCAGCCATCACAGAGACTGTCAACACATTCGCCTCAGGTGAATGGGAGACTGTCTACGTGCCTGTAGATCTGAAACAAGGCCACAACTATGTGACTTTCTGGCTATGCCGTACATATCAAGGTATTGACAACTTGAAAGGACCTGAAGGATCCATCAATGGTTTCTACGTGCAGTCTATCAAGGTGATGCCCCAAGGCTCTGGCGATGTGGCAGCAATCTTGCAAAGGGCCACGTTGAAACTTTGGGAGCAGCGCATGTATCCAACAATGATCACTGAAGGCAGTGCCAATCTTCTTACCGATTACACCACCCTGCTCAATGCCTATTCAACAGCATCGGATTACAATGCCCTTTCGACCACTAATGTAGAGAACGGCATCGATGCAGTCACCGTGCGCGAAGAGGACTTGCGCCACGGCAAGGGTGTCATCCTCAACAGCGACTCCGTAGCATTCGCACTACCCTACTATCATGAACTGCAAGGCGGTTCCATCAGCGAGAATGAGCGTGGTGAATATTCCGATGCGCCCATGGTGTTCGAATATACCAACGGGAAAACCTTGATTTACAAATTCACCACCACTGTGGCTGGCATCTTCTATCCAATGCTCTACGCCGGCACCCAGCTGTCAACCAACTTCCATCTGAACATATACACAGAAGATGGCACCAAACTGGTGGATGACTGGACCATGACACCGAACACTGGAGCATGGCAAGTCTACCAAATGTGGTCTCAACCTGCTGTTTCCAGTTTCGAGGCAGAGGCAGGCCAGACCTATTACTTAAGCCTTTATTTTGAGAATTACGTCAACGTGCGCGGTCTCTATCTGCTGCAAGTACTACAGAAACCGAAGACTTATGAGGAATTGGAAGCGCTCAGAGCACATGCAGAAGATGTATATGCACAATATCAGCCAGGATCTGACGGTTACTACTCTATAGGAGCCGACGATGCTCTTGTTGGTGCATTGGAAGAAGCCATTGCCATGGCATCCGACCTGGATGAGAACAGCAGCACCGAAGAAATTACAGATGCTTACTACGCTATGGAGGATGCTATCGCCAAGATAGAGGCTGCACCAAAAATCAATGTCATACCTACCACTGAGACCAGCCCATTTGTACTTTCCAATGGTACACTGAGCAGTTGGCGCATAGAAGGCGCAGGCAATATTGGTTATGGATATGCCAATGGATACGCCAAATATACAATATACAACAAGGAAGATGCCAAATACGACATCAACCTGACCGTTTCAAATGGCGCTTCAGACATTAGTGTTTACTCCGTCTTCGTAGATGTAGACATTGATGAGGAGAACACCGTGCGCGTGGCCAGTGTCGACATGGACTTTGAAGGTACAGGTGGATGGGGCAATCAGACCAATCTGACCATTCCTGGTGTAGCAATCCCCGCTGGCAAGGTGACCGTCACCTTCTTCGGCACACAGGCTGCCTCCAATGGTTATGTTGGCAATATCTATGAGGCATTCTTCAATCCTGTGCCAGGGACAGAAGGACAGGGAGCCCAGGCTCTGGAGACAGCCATTGAAGCATACTATGCACTCTATACTGTAGAGAATCTACAGGCACTGATTCAGCAAGCTCAAGAGGCCATCCTGCAATATCCTTATCCTACATATGACCAGACCCAAGTCAACAAAGTGCTGAAAGCCATTGAGGCTGCCACAGAAGCCTTAACCTCCGACAAGGTAGGTGACCGTGCAAAAGCTTACCAGAATTTGGAAGCTGCTATTGCCAACCTTGCCAACAGTTCTCTCATTAAATGGATTGATATTCCCACAACTGAGGATAATCCGTTCGACTTGTCAGCAGGCACATTCACCAGCTGGCGTTTGGAAGGTGCCGGCAATATCGGCTACGGCTATCAAGGCGGAAGCGTGCTCTACTATGTCAATGTGACAGCCACAGACAACTACGAAATGCGTGTAGAAATGGCCAATCCTGCTGATGGCGGCCAAATCCGTATCACCGCCACAAGCGACGATGACGCCAATGAGTATTACAATCAGGTTATCGACGTACCCAATACTGGTAGTTGGAGTGACCATCAGGATGTTGTGGCCAACATGAGTTTGCCCGAGGGACGTATCAAACTGTTACTCTACGGTGAAACGGCTGCCGGCAACTGGGTGGGCAACATCTATAAGATCAGTATCACTAAAGGCGATCCTGATGGAATCAGCGAGATGGTCGCTACGAACCGCAGCACAGGAATCTACAACCTGCAAGGCCAATTTGTGGGCAACACCACACAGAAACTGCCACAAGGAATTTACATTGTGAACGGACGCAAACAAGTAGTGAAATAACCTTAAGGACAGGTGAACGCAAAGGCGGGAGGTCGTCGACCTCCCGCCTTTTTACGTTGCTAGCTTCTATTTCCCATGGTGTCCTGCCGTAGGATTCCCTACATCTGTTCTGTTGCATTCCGATGCTCTCGGTATTCAGAAGGCGTAAGACCCGTCTGCTTCTTAAAACACTTGCCAAAATAACGTGAGTCGCTGAATCCGACCATATATGCAATCTGTGAGAAGGGCTCGTTAGATTTGGCAACCAACTCTTCGGCATGCCGTATGCGGATATGCCTTAGAAACTCAACAGGACTCATGCCTACTAGGCTTTTTACTTTGTTGAAAAACGCCGTGCGTCCAAGACATACAGCCTTGGCCAAATCCTCGACCACCAAATCAGGATTTGACAGATTATCCTCGATAAATGCCACCAGTTTTTCCATCATGAGTTTGTCGGAATCAACAATATTGACAGATTTGAGTTTGACAACTCGTTTGTCCTCGTTGGATTCTTCTGATTGACGCTGCTGACTCTCTGGCATGGTGTCAATCCTGATGTTTTCCAAATAGTTTTTCTGAAGCAGCCGTTGGTTGGCGATGATATTCTCCATGCGCTGCTTGAGATAAGTGGCAGAAAATGGCTTTGTGATATAGTCATTCACCCCAGCCTTGAGACCTTCAATGCGGTCATCCATGGATGCTTTTGCCGAGAGGATGACAATGGGAATATGAGATATGTTTGGGTCGGCCTTGATCAGATGCACCATTTGCAATCCATCCATCTCAGGCATCATCACATCTGTGAGAATGAAATCTGGCGACTCCGTCTTCGCTTTCTCCAATCCCTCAAGGCCATTGGTGGCTTGAGATACAGTATAGTCATTTTCAAGGATGCTGACAAGAAATCTCCTCAGGTCTTCATTATCCTCCACAATCAGCAACCTGGTTTTACCTTCTTCAGAAGACAAGTTCTCGGATGTGCTGGTTTCGGTGTGACTATTTTCCTCTGCCGACACCACCGCATTGGGGTCTTGCATGGCAGCATTCTCATCGCTGATATACATATTGTGCTCTTTGCTATACGCCAGCATCTTGTTGACGAGGTCGAGCATACGCTGTGCATTGCGTCTGACCATCTCAAGATGCATGCGGGCGCTATCTCCCAGTTTCTCTGTCGACAAAACCTGTGTGACAGGGCCTCCTATCAATGTGAGAGGGGTGCGAAGCTTATGGCTTACATCCGTGAAGAACCGTGTTTTCATCTCATTGAGCCGCCGCTCCATCGAGTTGACCGTCCGTAGCTTATATATCCACACTGCCACACCTAAAACAAGGACGAAAAGGAGGGCATATAGCAATTTTGCCCACCATGTCTCCCAGAAAGTAGGATGGACATAAATATGTAGAATTTGCGTATTGTCTACCCATTTTCCGTAACTGTTGGTAGAGCGAACAAATAGTTGATGATGCCCATGCGGCAGATGATTGAACGAGATACTGTGCTCTGTTCCGATTTGATTCCAATCCTTGTCCACTCCCTCCAGTTTATAACTATAATGGACCATATAATTGTCCTGATAATCCAGAGCTGCGAAATAAATGGTCAGATTGCGGCGGTCGGAAGGAACATCAAGATAATAGTCAGGAGGCATCTGGCTCATCTTTGGGTCGCCATGGAAAAGCACTCCAACGAAAGCCAATGGCGGAATAAAGGCGTTCTCTTTTAGCCTGTCGGGCTGAAAACTGATAAAACCGTCATTGGTTGCCACAGTGATTTTCCCTGTCAGGGGATCAAGTGCAGCCTCGGCCTCTGTCAGTTCCGTATTCTCTCCTAAAAGGCTTGGCCCGTATCGCCAATATTGTTTGCTTACAGGATCATACATGTTGACACTGTTCTCACAACCTATCCATAGATTCTTGTTGTTGTCTTCCAATATGTTCAGAACGGTACCAAAGTTGGAAATCACAGATTGGTGCTTGAACTTTAATTGGTCTTTGAGCAGGCCAAAATTGTCTATGGTCTGCACGCCGCCACCTACAGTAGCCACATAGATGATACTGTCGTATACACAAGTCTGCATCACGTCGCTGGTCATCAGCGAGTGGCTGTCGCCCTGCTTGTATTTCTGTGCATAAAAGATGATATCGGAAGGTTTGTCAAACTTCTCTGAAAATGTGATAAGCCCATTTGATGCAGACACGATGATGACGCTGTCTTTTGTCTCAGTGATGCGTCTCACCTTATGGAAATCGCTGATGGGATAGTTTTTGAGTTCATTGCCACCATGTAAGAATCTGCCATCCTGCATGAGGCATACTCCTTTCTCAAAGGTTCCGACCCAGATGCGGTGTTGATAATCTTCATGAACATCATAAATCTGGTCACTGGGTAATGAATATGGGTCATCATTATGAGAATAGTGGAGCACATGATGCCCACCCTCGACACAATAGAGCCCGTCGCCTTTTGTACCGATCCACACTCGATGGCTGGTGTCTTCAGACAAACTGTATATATGTGTGGAGAATCTCACCGGCTGCTGATGCAGATGTCCGTCTGGTCCGAAATAACCCTTAAGGTTTCCATCTGAATCATAAATCATGATATCACCAAGCAAGTTGCCAACCCACAAATCACCATCATGGTCGTACATCACGCTGCGTACTTCTTGTATGCCGGTAATGTGGTGCAAATGATTGAAGCGGAAATTGACCATCGCCAAGTTATGATCGCCGAAATACCACATGTTACCCTGCTGGTCAATGTAGTAATTATCTATAATTGGTTGGAAGACAGTAGTCCTGATGGGGGTACTGACAAATATATGTTTCTCTTCATCATAATAACCGCTGAACCCACGGGTTGTAGCGACCCAAATAGTGTGATGTTTGTCTTCGTAGACAAAACTCCTGTTAGTCTGTTTCAAAACAGCTGTTGGTCCACACTCCATTTTCTTGGATACTCCTTCCTTGATATCAACCAATATGACATCATCGTTGTCGGTCATCACCCAAAGGCGTCCAATGCTGTCAGACACCATTTGGTTGACATTTCCATCAAAGGACAAAGTGCCAGACAATGGTATAAGTTTGCTTTTGTGGTTCTCTGTGTTATAAACAAAAATGCCCGCATTGGTAGTTGCAGCCAGCGTGGTCTGTCCGATAGTGCCCAACTGCTTGATGCTTTTCACCTGGCTGGGTATCTGAACGGGCAAGACAGAGGCGTTTTTCTCCGACAAAATACCTATTTTCCCGTCGAAAGTAGCAAAGAAGACAAGATTCCCCACTTGCTTTATCATGTCGTAAGGATAATTGATCACATATGCGCTGTCGGAAGTCATGATACGGATGTTGCTGAAAATCCACTGACGATGTTTGTCGTCCTCTTCCACCCACCTGATTTGTTCTCCCTTCTTGCCTGTATAAACCTTGATGGATTTAGGGTCCTCATAGGCACTGTCTCTGACACAAAAAGCGGGACCGCCTGAGACGTCATTAATCAACCATGTATAGCCATTGCTCATTGGAAATGTTCGGGAGGAACTCAAATTTAAGTTGAATCTTTCATTAATCTTCCGCCCTATGTCAATATACTCGCTTCTTTTTCGGTCGAAAAGAAAAACTTTCTGATCGTATGTGACACACCAGAGGTTGCCGGTCTGACTGGGTTGAATATTAAGCAACCTGTTGGTGGTCAATACTCGATGAATATCCGTATAGTCTCGCAGGTTTTGAAACCGATAGCCATCATACTCACAAAGCCCGTTCCACGTGGATATCCACATGAGTTGGTCTGGGGTCTGAGTGATGCCTGTTATCGTATTCGACACCAATCCATCTCTTAGGTTGAAAGTCTTAACTGTGCAATAAGGTTGTGCATTCCCCATCACACATGCATTGATAATAAGTAACAACAAAAGGATGTTTCTTTTCATAGGTTTTACTTTTGATGATGCCAGAGACAAATATGTAACAATACCTCCGTTATTTTAGTTTTTGCTTGTATCCTCTGGATAACTTGTCTATAAGATTTTTTTTTCTCAGCAAAAGTACACAAAAATTCCGAGATGATAAAACTCATGGTTGTTTTTCTTTTAGTGTCGATTCAATCTCACTTACTTAGTTCTGTTGAATCTATAAAAAGCATCGTGGAACATATTGAGAGGAATGTCATAAACACATAAAATAGAAAAAACTCTGAACAAATGTTCAGACTTTCACCCTCGACATCCACTTTTAAGGTAACTTCGAGGGTTTTATGAAGTGCGTTCACTCATTTTTTTATTGTCTGTGCAATGTTTCACTGCTTTTGCCCGTATATGTAAATAGAATACCGAAAGAATTCATGACAGAGGCAGAACAAGAACTGATAGAAGAACTTCGACAGCATGACCCAAAGGCGCAGTGGCTGACGCTACAACGCTATGGCAAAGGCATCTTCGCACAAGTGGCGAGATTGGTGCCTGGCAAGGAAGATGCCGAGGAGGTGTATCAGGATGTCTTTGTCAAGGCCTTCACCCACATCGGGCAGTATGACGAGGCGCGGTCTTCACTACGGACATGGCTCTCACGCATCGCCTATAACGCTGCTGTCGATTGGTTGAGGCATCAACGGCGACCAATGGTCTATTTTGAAGACCACGAGGGCAAGGCCGAGGCGTTGTCCGACCAGGAGGTGGACGAGACATTAGGCCATCCCAATAATGAAATGGTGCAGTTGATACGCGCTGCCCTCAAGCACCTGCCACCTGAAGAACGGGCCATCATCACCATGTTCTACTATGAGGAGATGAGTTTGAAGGAGATAGCCTACATCACCGAAAGCCTCCCCACTACCATCGCCTCGAAACTGAGCAGAACGAGAAAGAAACTATGCAGAATCATCAAAATGCTACAATCATGAACAAGGACAATCATTCGATATTGCAGGATGAAAACCTGCGCGAGGCACTCAGACAGGACGAGGCTGCTCTGCCGCAGATGCCTGCCGACCTGAACGACCGTCTGATGAAACGTCTGCACCATGAGAAGCGGCAACGCCATTTTACGGTCTGGCCGTGGGTGGCTGCAGCCTGTGTGGCCGCAGTGATGGTTGTGTGGCTGTTGCCGTCAAAAGAGAATGGCAACGAGGCAATGACTGGTTCTGGAGAATTGGCTGCGCAAAACAGTTCGATAGCTACTGAGCAGGGCGCTAATAATGACCTACAAGAGACAAAGGATACGGAATCCAAAACGATGTCTCTGAATGGTCGGACTGCAAATCCTGATACTCATGACCGTCAAATTGCAAAATCGAAGGAGCGGAAGGAGCGTGATACTCAAGACCGTATGATTGCTCGTTCGACAACGCCGAAGAAGCAAAGTGAAACGACACAAATGGCTGAGATGAAGTTGGTGCAGGAAGAATCTGCAGACCAGTCCAAGGAGATGGCTGCAAGTAGTGAAATAGCGTCTACAGAATGGCCTCGCACGCAAGCGAAGCCTCAACAAGTAGTGCTCACTGAGCGCGACATCCCCATCAGCCGTCCAGAAAACTATCGTTATACCCCGGAAGAACTCGCCTTGATGCGACGACAGGCCAATGAAGCCTATGTGAAGTGGATGGAACTGGAAATGGAAATCATGAAATATCAATTTGAACAAATAGCAAAACAATAAAAACATCATCAACATGAAACGTATCATCTTCCTGCTGCTCATCGTCTGCAGCACCCTTACGGCTTTTGCTGACTCTTCAGCCGACCAACCTAAGAGGCCGGAGAAAGTCATCGCCAACCTGAATACCATCATCGATCTCCATGGCTATAAGGCGGGACAGTCCTTTGCCATCAACAGGAATCCGAACACCAACATCATTGAGTCGAGCGAGAAGATTGCCACCTTCTCATGCTTTAC
>JAEEGL016889905.1_pt1 | contig 36529 bp, 34 predicted proteins | sample 9134231 | NCBI WGS metagenome assembly JAEEGL01 (sample SAMN16246548, study PRJNA631951) | gut metagenome | biome: gut microbiome; feature: rumen; material: fiber-attached | host: Bos | place: Iran: Karaj | collected 2018-10 | reverse complement strand
TGTTCTTCGCGAAGACCTTCTTCCCGGACAACCCCGTGTTCAAGGCCTTCGACACCGACAAGGCCTTCCAGGAGTACCTGAAGCTCATCGGCTGGGCCGACAGGGCCGACGTGTCCAAGATCTGCAGCTACGGCCCCGGATTCGCAAAAGCCTGATTGAAACCTTAATAAGGGCGGGTTTACCCGCCCACCTTAATGGCTATTCTAAATCAGCCAATCAATTCTGAGGCAATGGCATCAGTCAAGCGTCATTATGATTGTTTCAAATGGATTGGCATCAAACTTATCGGTGAAGAACAAAGGATTGTTCGAATGCAAAACGGATGCGGAGAATTATTTCTCCCGCCGGTCAATCAGCGATATGCATCAACGTAGTTTTCATTGACAATCGTAAAGATTTCTCTATGTGGACGGTACGAACCTTTTTAAGCAAAGCGCGATAAGGAGCGTCCGATATTCAATGGTAGATTCCGGCTATGACAGGGATTCCAGATACGGAAAAAACAATGGCAGGTCCGAGGGGTACAAGAAGGATGGGTCATCGGCCGGAAGGCGGGGGAAGCCCGATTACAGAAAGAAAGATGGCTACAGGAAATCGGGATATTCCGGTTCATACAGGCCCCGCAGGGACTACAGGGAAAAATCTGACCGTCCGCGCGGCGAGTTCGGAGATCGTCCCAGACGCGATTTCGGAGATAAACCTAGAAGGGAATTCGGCGACAGACCCCGCAGAGACTACGGAGACCGCCCTAAACGTGATTTCGGCGACCGCCCGAGGCTCGATTTCGGAGATAAACCCAGAAGGGACTACGGAGACCGTCCCAGACGCGATTTCGGAGACCGTCCCAGAAGGGAGTTCGGCGATAGGCCGAGACGTGACAGCGACGACCGCCCGAGGCGCGATTTCGGAGACAAACCCAGAAGGGAATTCGGCGACAGGCCCCGCAGAGACTACGGAGACCGCCCGAGGCGCGATTTCGGAGACAGGCCTAAGCGCGAATATGAAAGGAAACCCCGGGATTCTGAAGAACCAGAAGAAGTCGTTTCTTATGAGATCGGGGAAAAGACAATCGATCCTGGATTCAGCCCGGAAGGGAGTGAATCCGACGGATCGGTTTCTTCAATAAATACCGATGATGATGCTGATTCCGAAAGAATCGGAGCGGAATCGGGCAGCTTCGATGAGAATCCAAGGGAGGAAGAAGACGGAGAGGGCATCCGCGAGAGGCATGCCGGCGTTTCCAGGCAGAAGATGGAGCGTAACGCGGCATACAAAATCGGAGACAAGCCTCGCCAGCGCGATTACCGCATGAAGTGGAAGGAGCCCCCGAAGCCTGTCGAATGGGTGTCCAAAAAAGAAATCTATGAGGGCACATACGTCGATCCCGGTTATGAAAATGCGGGAACTGCAGCCATAAACAGGGAAGCCAGGGAAGCCCGCAGAAGAGAGAACGAAGAGAGATACGGTCGCGGAGGCAGAAGAGGTTTCCGCGGCTCCGGCGGATTCGGCGGCAGGCCCAGGAGGGATTTCGGGGACCGTCCCCGCAGGGATTACGGCGGCAGGGACGAAGACGGATCCGTTTCCGAAGGGGAGGAGAGGCCCCGCAGGGACTACGGAGACAGGCCCAGGAGGGATTTCGGGGACCGTCCCCGCAGGGATTATGGCGGCCGCCCGAGAAGGGACTACGGAGACCGTCCGAGGCGCGACTTCGGAGGCAAGCCGAGAGGCGGCTACGCCAGAAAGCCCCGCGATACCGAGTCCGGAGATCCCTCTGGGAACGGCGAGAGCTGAACTATAGCACGTCCGGGAGAGCTTTTCCGGGCGTCTTCTTCTCAGCGCACCCGGGACGGGCCATCCGGTTTTCGTTTCGGCCGAAAGATTGTTCCAAGAAAAGCGGAATCCGGCGGCCGGCCGGACCCCGCGGTTTTGCTCAGACTACGAGCTTCAGGTTTCCTGCCGTCCCCGCGAAAATGTGGCCGGCCATATTCTTCGCCGTCACTGCCAGCGACGCGGTTCCCTTTGATATATTCACTTTGGAGAAGGAATCGGAGCTTATCTTGGCCAGATCCTTCGACATCGATACGAACATCAGCCCAGTGCAGCCCGAGAACGCGCCGGCACCTATGGTCTTCGCTTCAGGCATGTCCAGCATCTTCAGAGAGGTGCATCCGGAGAACGCGCCGGCTCCGACAGTCCCGGTTCCGGGGAGATCGGCCACCGTGAGCATTTTGCACCCGTAGAAAGCGTAAGACCCTATGTCTTTCACGGAATGCATCTGGACAGACCTCAGGGAGGAGCATCCGGCGAACGCCTTATGCCCTACGGATACGGCATCTCCGAGATCGGCGTAAGTGAGCGTCTTGCAGTTCAGGAATGCCTGGCTTCCGATGGAGACGACATCTGCGGGCACGCCGCCCAGACTCACCGAGCCTGGAACCGAGACGCCTGCAATCCCTCCGGAATATCCGGTCAGGGATGCTTCGTAGGGATTCAGGGAGGTCACGGTGTACTTCAGCTTCCCTACGGCGAACTCCGTCCCAACCGGCGATTTCGCATAGAGCTTGCCGGCGGATCCCGAGAATTCCTTTCCTGCCAGATTCTTGGCCGTGGCAGCGATCGTTTTGCCGCCGGCGAAGAACTGGATCTTGCTGAACGCAGCCGATCCCACAGAAGAAAGGCTCCCGGAGAATTCGGCGGATCCTAGGGCATCGCATCCATAGAATGCGTACGCCCCGATTTCTTTCACCGACGTCAGTGCGATTGTCTTCAGGGCCGCGCAGTTGGCGAACGCCTTCTGGGATATCGCAGGCGCGGATACCGACAAGCTTTCAAGTGTCGGGCACCCGTAGAATGCCTTCTCAGCCACCGATCCGACGGCGAATCTGATTCCGCTGTACGTCACCGAAGCCGGGATGCTCGCGGATTTGATGCCCGATGCGAATCCCGTTGCGTCCGCGGAGAACGGATCCAGCGATGTGACAGTGTATTTCACATTGTTCTTGGTGAATACCTTGCCGATTGGCACGGAGGAATATAGAAGCTTCCCGTCCGAGCCTGAGAAGGTCTTTCCGGACAGGCTGCCGGCATCCGCCGCTGCCTCTTTGCCGTTGACGAGGAACTGGATTTTGCCGAATGCGTTGGATCCGACGGAAGCGAGATCTTTAGCGAACTCGGCGGATGCGAGGGCGCCGCACCCGTAGAATGCGTACGCCCCGATTTCTTTCACCGACGTCAGTGCGATTGTCTTCAGGGCCGCGCAGTTGGCGAACGCCTTCTGGGATATCGCAGGCGCGGATACCGACAAGCTTTCAAGCGTCGGGCACCCGTAGAATGCCTTCTCAGCCACCGATCCGACGGCGAATCTGATCCCGCTGTACGTCACCGAAGCCGGGATGCTCGCGGATTTGATTCCGGCCGAGAATCCGGTCGCATCGACCGATGCAGGATCAAGCGAGACGACTGTGTACTTCACGCTGTCCTTCGCGAACACTTTGCCCACGGGGACGGAGGAATACCGAAGCTTCCCGTCCGACCCTGAGAAGGTCTTTCCGGACAGGCTGCCGGCATCCGCCGCTGCCTCTTTGCCGTTGACGAGGAACTGGATTTTGCCGAACGCGGACGCTCCCACCGATGCGAGGTCCTCGGAGAATCCCGCAGATGTCAGCGCTCCGCACCCGTAGAACGCGTACGCCCCTATCTCCTTCACCGACGTCAGGGACAGGATTTTCAGCGACGCGCAGTTGGCGAACGCCTTCTGGGATATCGCAGGCGCGGATACCGACAAGCTTTCAAGCGTCGGGCACCCGTAGAACGCTTTCTCTGCGACGGATGCCACCGGGAATGATATGCCGCCGTACGTCACGGAAGCGGGTATGTCTGCCGCTTTGATTCCGGCCGAGAATCCCGTCGCATCGACCGATGCAGGATCAAGCGAGACGACTGTGTATTTCACGCCGTCCTTCGCGAACACTTTGCCCACGGGGACGGAGGGATACCGAAGCTTCCCGTCCGAGCCTGCGAAGTTCTTTCCGGCGAGGTTCTTGGCCGTCGCAGGCACCTCTTTGCCGTTGACGAGGAACTGGGCCTTGCCGAACGCGTTGGATCCGACGGAAGCTAGATCTTCCGAGAACTTGGCTGACGTCAGCGCTCCGCATCCGTAGAACGCGTAAGCTCCTATCTCTTCGACCGAGGGCAGAGCGACCGCCTTCAGAGACGCGCAGTTGCCGAACGCTTTCTGCGATATCACGGGGGCGCTTACGGATGCATTCACCAGAGATGCGCTCCCATAGAATGCCTTCTCCCCTACCGATGCCACCTCGTAGACGTTACCGCCGTATTCCACTGATGCCGGCACAATCGCGTTCTTCAGGCCGGAGGTATAACCGATCACGGATGCCTGCGCCGGATCCGACGATATCACGGAATACTTCAGATGCCCCGCAGTGAACTCCGTGCCGGCCGGGATCCTGCCCGTCCATACGGCATACAGCGTGACGTCTTTTCTGATGACGAACGTGTTCTTTCCGTCAGCGGTATATTCCGCTTCGGAAGCGGCTTTGTCGGCGGACCACCCCAGGAATTTGCCGCCGGATCTGGTGGGTATCCTATCGAATCTCACTTTTACCGTGTCTCCGTCCGCGTACGAAGCCCCTTCAGGCACGTTGTTGGATCCGCCGTTGGGACTGTAGTTGACGGAGTGGCCGCTCATGCTGAATGTGCAGACGGCGGTGCTGACCAGATCGCCTCCCGATCTGATGAACGCATCCACTCTGTACTCGCCGGTATCGTATCCAGACATGGAGAACGTCATGTCCGCCGCGAATCTTCCGTCGGAGCCGGCGGCGAACGAGCCGTGGATGGTCTGCAGATGCACCAGGTCGGACGTTCTGTACACCCCGTATTCCACTTCGTAAGATCCGGGGGCCAGCTTGCCCGACAGAGATGTTTCCACATCGGATCCCGACGCCGAGGCGGTGAGGCTAAGATCGTATTCGCCGCCTGCGAACTGAATGGCGACGTCCCTTATCCAGACGACCCACCAATCCACCATCTCATAGTTGTAGAGGGCGTATCTGTGGCCGGAATTCAGGTACCGCCCGTCTATGGTCACGGTGGATGTGCTCCAGGTGCTGTCCGAGCCGTGGATATACTGGGCAGGGAATTCGGTTTCGGTGCCGTCAGTCAGGTCCTCAAGATGGATGACGTTCCTTTCCCCGGATTCCTCGTCCACGTCGTAGGCGTATACGGTGACGACCGCGTTCTCCGGTTCGAATCCCAGCTCGAACTGCCCGATCAGCGCATGCTCGCAGTATCCTACGAAGATATCCATTTCATTGCTTTCCGAGGATTTTGCTATGTTCCTGAATAAAGCATAGGTTCCCGGGCTGAAAGCATGGACGTCCCTCATAGGCGGGCCGGATACGAATTCGGCCGATACCGTGAAGGTCTTTTCGTCCGTGCCGTAGCTTGAGGTCCTGAGGTAATAGTTGCATCCCCCTTCCAGGAGGCAGCTCATGGAGAAGTTCAGGCCGTCATCCCAGGTCGCGTCCGTTTTGATGCGGTTCCCGACCGAATTCAGCAGGACGCCGGTAGTGCTGAACATGCCTGACGTCCAGAACCGGTAGATGCCGTCCTCGGGGGCAGTGAACCTGAACGTCGCGTAATCCCGGTAGCCATCCAGCGTAACCTTGTACGGCACTCCGGCGGTCAGAGGCGTGTATTCCGGGGCGGTAGACGGCGCCGCCGCATCCGCGGACATGACGTATGCCAGACGGGTGCCCACATCGGAATACGTGCTGGACAGGTCGCAGTCGCAGATGAGCTCGGCGATGCCGGCCATGCCTGTCTTTTCGTTCCAGCCTCCTCCCACGTTTACCAGGCGCCGATCCGAAGAGCAGCTCACATAGTCGCCTGAGAAAGACAGGTCGCCGCTGTTGCTGCCGGAAACGTATGAGACGGGGAAATCCCAGAACTCCGAAGCCTTGGAGGCGGAGTTTATCCATCCCTGCCCGAGGCTTATGCTCTGTCCCGCGAAAGTCTGGCCATCTCCCAGCCTGGCTCCGCCCAAGGCGTTTCCCGTATACAGGGCGCCTCCGTCCGCATAGGTATCGCCGAGCTGCTCGCGGAGATATCCCCAGGAGTTCTCGATGAACAGCTTGGAATACTCGGATGTCGCATCTGCATACGGCCCTGCGCAATCCGAGAGCCCGGTCGGCTGGGTTTCCATGTCGGCATCGAAGCCCCGGCCAAGCATCGCCTGTGAATTCTTGGTGCCCATGACAGTATAAGCCATAATCTTGTACAGCGTCCATTGGTAGAAGTTCCACATCTGGAAGCCGGATCCGGATGCGGGGGTCAGCATGCCGGCGCATGCCGCGAAGAAGCTGTTGCTGGTGTATGTGGGATAAAGGCCGCTCTTCGACATCATCAGATTCCCGTCGATGCTGGCCTCGTAGACGCCTATGCCTATGTACGGGAATATGCTCTTGAAGGTCTTGCCGTCCCCGGCGGAATGGGCATACGCCGTCATTCCGGTGCATTTGACGGTCCCAGCGGTATAGCTGGGGGAGCTGGATATGTAGAGGGCATCCGAGCTGGCCTTCCAGTAGGCGGTCGGGATTATGAGCATGATGTTGTAGTTCCCTTCGTATTCGGTTCCTTTGAGGGTTCTGGACAGATCGTAGGGGTCCAGCACGAAGGATATGCGCCCGGCTTTGGGGCTGATCTGCTTCTCTCCGCAGTCATCGCCGTATCCGTTGCCTATGTTCACCGCGGCATAGAATGAGTTGAACGGACCCATGCCGGTCTCGGGATCGAATTTCCAGAAGTCGGATATCGCATCCGCCCCTGTGCTCCCGGATGTTCTGGCCCCGGTTATCTGCTTAAGCGCGGAACCGTTCTCCGAAGCTCTTACGGACAGTATTTTTGAGTTGTCGGAATCTGTTTTTATGACATACATATAGGTCTTCTGAGCTGGCAGGGGGGCCGTCTCTATCAGCGTGCCGTCGGCGTCCGAATCACCGATGCCGACAGCCAGAGACGAAAGCACCATCACGGTCACAGCGAAGACCGCAGCTGCTGCTGTTTTCATTCTCATGTTTGGAGCCTCTTTTTTCGTTCCAGTCCGCCGGGACCGGTTTTTGGGAATCCTGCCCCGGATACGGCATAGGTATCGTTTCCGTCCCTTAACTTAGTGATGCGCCGTTTTGTCCGCCTACGCAGGCAATAGGCAGGGAGACGAAGCGCATCCGCCAAGAGGCTAGCGGAAGGCATCCGATGATCGTCTCTGCTTCCGGCGTTAGCTCTGTTTTCGTCGCGAATGCTCGGGCGGATGCGCGCCCGCAGACCGAGAGCAATCGTAAGTCTTACTATTGCCTGAAAAATAGTACTAAGTGTTAATTAATGGATAATAATTATTAATGAAAAGTTATTACCCGGTTGCATGAGAAGGATTGCGATCTATGGGAAGGGCGGAATCGGAAAATCCACAACGTCCTCCAACGTCACTGCCGCTCTCTGCGAGCGCGGGCTGAAAGTCATGCAGATAGGCTGCGATCCGAAATCCGATTCGACCGGGCTTCTTCTGGGAGGGAAAAGGCCGCTCACGGTTCTCAATGCGGTGCGCGGGGGAGGATCCCCGGCTTTGGACGACATAGTCTTCGAAGGGTACGGAGGATCCCTCTGCGTGGAATGCGGGGGGCCGAAACCCGGCACCGGATGCGCCGGCAGGGGCATCATCGCCGCTTTCGAGACTCTTGAGAGGCTGGGGGCCGTCGAGCATTTCCGTCCCGACGTCGTGATCTACGATGTTCTGGGCGACGTCGTGTGCGGCGGATTCGCCATGCCCATCAGGAACGGCTATGCCAGGGACATATTCGTCGTGACTTCCGGGGAGATGATGTCTCTGTACGCCGCCGGGAACATAGCCGAGGCGGTGAAAGGATTCTCAGACAGCGGTTACGCCCGTTTCGGCGGGCTGATACAGAATTCCAGGGCCATCCGCGGGGAGGACGGGAAAGTCCGCGAAGCCGCGGAGGAGCTGGGCACGGAGGTCATCGCCGTCCTGCCCAGATCGGAGACGGTCCAGGAATGCGAGGCGATGGGTATGACGGTCATACAGGGCGCACCGGATTCGGCCCAGGCGGAAGCGTACCGCAGCCTGGCGTCGGAGCTCCTGCGCAGATCGGAGGAGGCCGCCGGAGGCCTCAGAGGGATGTGAACAACATGGCGAAGAAAGCATTGTTGATAGTCGGGCACGGATCCAGATATCCTTACAACAAAGAGATCATGGAGCTGCAGAAGCGGCGCCTGGAAGAGATGGGTTTCGAGAACGTTTACATAGGGTTCAACGAGACCTCCCACCCTTTCATAGGGGAGGCGATGGAGAAGATGGTATCCGACGGCGTGGACGAAGTCGCGGCCGTCCCGTTCTTCATAGCGTCCGGCCTTCATATGGTCAGAGATATCCCCCCGAAGCTCGGTCTGGAGGCAGGGAGCAAAGAAGGGGAGCCGGTTTTTCTGGGCCGCAGGATGAAGGTGCGCTTCGGGGACCCCTTCGGGAAGGACCCCATGCTCGCGACCATACTGTCCGAGAAGATCGAAGAGACCAGGAAAGGGTCGGAGACGGCGGTAATCGTGGTCGGGCACGGCTCCAGGCTCCCATACAACAAGGAAATCATAACTCTGAACGCCGGCCGCCTCAAAGAGATGGGATTCTCCAATGTGTTCCCCGCTTTCAACGAGTTCGACGGGCCGGATCTGAAGGAGGTATTCGACTCCTGCGCCGACGGAAGGTTCGACGAGATCATCGTTCTGCCGCTGTTCATCTCGCTGGGCGACCATCTCAAGAACGATATCCCCCCGAAGATCAGGCAGAAGGACGGCTGCCCGGACTGCGAGATCGAATGCGCCGGAAGGAAGGTCAGGGTGGTGTATGTCCCGCCGGTCGGCGAGGATCCGCGTCTCACGGACATATTCGCCGCCAAAGCCAGGGAAATGCTCCGAGGCAGGGACATGGAAGCTCTCGTGCTGGACATGACCCACGGCGGGTACATCATCGCCGAGCGCCTGATGGACCGCGGATGGGGGGCGGCGTGCGTGGATGTCTACAATGTATCCTCTCCGGAATGCGATGCCCGCATGGCCGCCAGAGGCATCCAGGCGCTGGACGAATCCCCGGAAAAGCACTTTGATGCCGTCTTCATGCCGGCCCACTGCCCCGATTCGTTCATAGGCAAGGCATCTTTCGGCAGGAAACACACTTTCAGCGACGCGGTGAGGATGCTGATGCCGGACGGCCTCCCGTTCAGGGTCGAAGTCACCGGAGTCAAAGGGAAGACCAGCGCGTGCTATCTGATCGCCCACATCCTGGATTCCTGCGGAAAGAAGGTTTTCCTCCATACTTCGAGGGGGCAGGGCCCGTATTCCGGGGGATCGCACAGGGTCGAAGCCTTCAGAAGCATAGCTCCGCCGATGCTGCTGGAGCTTCCGTCCGAAGGGTATGATGTGATCGTCGCCGAAGTGTCCCTGGGAGGGAGCGGCCGCGCGGACATAGCGGCCATAACCAATCTGGCGGACGATTACGGGATAGCGAAGGACACCAGGAAAGCGTCGGACGCGAAGGCGCAGATATTCTCGCAGGGGATCAATCTCGTCAGGGAGGACGAGAAGGAATTCTGGGAGGCCAAAGCCCCCGGAACCGATCTGAGAACGTTCGGGGCGAACTGCCGCGCGCTCGGGGCGCCCAGATTGGGGGAGCCTCTGCGCATAGGGTATTCCTACGGGGGCAGGGATTATGAGGCGGACCTTCCGCCGGACTGCCTTTCGCTTCAGTATCTCCCGGCCATCGATATCGCCCTCAGGATTTCCGAGTTCATGGACGTCCCGGCGGACAGGGTAAGGGAAGCGCTGGGAACCTTCCGCGGCGTGCCGGGCAGGGGCGAAGTCTCGAAGAAGGGCGGCCAATGGTTCGTGAAGGAGAGGAACCCCGGGATATCGCATATCTCTATCAGGATGACCATGGAGTGCCTGAAGGAGATGGGAGCTCTGGACGGCTGCTTCGTGGTGGTGGACCCCGTCAGCAGGAAGGTCTGCGACAAGATGAAAGCCCCGCTCATACGCGAAGTCCTGGACGGATACGGCGTGGAGTACGTCATAACAGACGGGAAAGGCGGGGAGGTCGACGCCTCCGGCCACAAGACCGTCGCGACTTTCACAAAGGAGGCCTGGCAATGAAGATAATCCATCCCCGTCCGAACCCGATCGTCGCCGCGATGTACACCCTCAGGGATCTGAACGTAGACGTCATAGTTGTGCACGGCCCGGCAGGCTGCTGCTTCATGGCGTCCAGGATGCTGGAGGAAGCCGGCGTCAGGGTGGTTACCAGCGGCCTCATGGAGGACGATCTCATCTTCGGCGGCTCCGAATCTCTGGTGGAGACCCTGAAGATGTCATGGGAGAAGTTCCATCCGGATACGGTCGCCGTAATAGGGACCTGTTCCAGCATGATTATAGGGGAGGACATGGACGCCTCCATAAAGAAGGCCGCCCTTCCGTGCAATGTTTTCTCAGTGGACAGCCATGGATGCTCCGGCGACAACACAACCGGCGCGGTGAAAGCGCTGGAATGCGCATGCAGAGCCGGGCTTCTATCAGAAGGGGAGCGCGACAGGCAGATCTTCCTCATGAACGCGGCCACATCCATGGAGAAGAGGGTCGGCATGGCCGGTAGGGAATATCTTTCGCCTACCAGAGGGCCGACCAAGCTCGCTGCCGCCAGGAGGATAGCCGACGCTTTGGGGAGCGGGAAGAGAGTGGCCTGCGCCATGCTGGCGAAGAAGGAGCTGGCGTTCCGTTTCGCGGACATGTTCATAGCGCTGACCGAAGCCAAGGAGAAGCTGGGTGGGGAGCTATACCTGGTCGGGAATCTCGACGGGAATCTGGGCCTCCCAAGGATCAGAGGCTACGCCGAAGCGATATGCTCCGAGCTGGATTCCAAAGGCGTCTCCTACGAGTCCGTCGGGGGGATGGACGAATACGCGCTCATCGGGGGGAGGATCAAAGAGAAGGTGGACGGGTTCGCGCCGGATCTGCTCATAATAATAGGCATACCCCACGCGTATCCGGAGCTCTTCCCCGGGAATCTGCTGGTCACGGATCAGCCCAGGCAGCTGGCGAACTATCTATCGATGGGCCTGGATGCCGTCGGCGAAGTCTCCTCGCATTCCATGGTGATGGGCGTCAAGAGCATAATCCCGCTCGAGACCGGGGACACCCTGAGGGAGCTTCTCAGATGAAAGGTGCGGTGATCGCCGGGGCCGGGAGCGGAGCCGGGAAGACTTCGATTGCCACCGGCATAATGTCGTCGCTGTCGAAGCGGATGAAGGTGCAGCCGTACAAGGTCGGGCCCGATTTCATAGACCCCATGTACCATACGGTCGCGTCCGGCAGGGCCTCCAGGAATCTGGATACCTACATGGTTCCGGGCGACGGCATCCGCGGGATAGTGGGAAGCTCATCCGCAGGCGCGGACATATGCATAGTGGAGGGCGTCCGCGGCCTGTACGAAGGACTTTCCGGGGTTTCCGACCGCTGCTCCACGGCCGAGGCGGCCAAGATCCTGGGGTTCCCGGTGATCCTGGTGATAGACGCGCGCTCGCTGACTAGATCCGCGGCGGCCATGATAAACGGGTTCATAGCCTTCGATCCCGGCGTGGACATCCGCGGCGTCATACTGAACAACGTCTCCGGAGAGCAGCACGAAGGGAAGCTGAGGGAGGCCGTGAAGAGGTACTGCCCGGGGGTCGAGATCGTTGGCATGGTCAGGAGGCATCCGGAATGCGGGCTGAAAAACAGGCATCTGGGCCTGAAAACCGTGGACCGGACGTCCGAGGAGGAGGTAAGAGGCCTGGAGGCCATGGCCGACGACATAGACATGGACGTCTTCCTGGGGATATGCGAGTCATGCGAGGCGCAGTTTCCCGGAGGGTCCCCGTATACCGGGCACAGCGCCGGAGCCAAGGCGGCCGTCCCCATGGACGATGCTTATTGCTTCTACTATAGGGAGAACCTGGAATGCCTGGAAGCGGCTGGGTTCAGGATAGAATACTTCAGCCCTCTGGCCGGGGATCCGCTTCCTGACGCCGACATGTACTATCTGGGCGGAGGATATCCCGAGCTCTACGCGGACAGGATATCCGAGAATAGGGATTTTCTGGAGGGTCTCAGGAGTGCGTCCGATAATGGCACTATAGTATTCGGGGAGTGCGGCGGTCTTATGACATTGTGTAAGACTATAGTGACAAAGGACGGAACCAGCCATAAAATGGCGGGCATATTCGATGCGGACGCCGTGATGTGCGGAAGGCACGGCCCGAAGTATGTGGAAGCCGTCTCCGCAGATGCGAATCCTCTGTTCTCCGGCACGGTGAGAGGCCACGAATTCCATTATTCGGAGCTTAAACTCCGTTCCCGGCCCGAATACGGATTCCGCATGGCCAGAGGGACCGGGATCTCCGGAGGGTTCGATGGCCTCTGCGCCAGGAATTCTCTCGGGGAATATATGCACCAGAACGCCCTCTCGGCGGAGGATTGGTGTAAGACTATAGTGGAAAAGATTGAATGAGGGGGCATCCCCTCGGTTTCAGCGGAATTCAGTCGCGTCGCTGTCGAGGACTTCGTTCCAGAGCCTGATGGTCTCCTGGGCGTCTTCCTCGTCCATGATCTGGATCGCGAATCCGGCATGCACGACTGCCCAGTCGCCGACCCCGGCTTCGACCATGGAAAGGTTGGCTTTCCTGATGGTCCCGCCGAAATCCACGTCGCCCATGCTACCCTCTATCTTCACGATCTTCCCCGGTATCGCAAGGCACATGATATCACCCCGAAATGATCTTCAGAATCGCTTCCGCAGGCTGTCCGTCGGCCGCTTTCAGAGCCTCGAGCGCCTTGGCCCTGTCGCATCCGGCCTGGGACATCACTAGGTTGATGTCGTCTTCGCTGAATATGGGCTCCGGCTCCCCGCTCTCGCCGATGTTCATGACAGTCTCGGGGCCGCTGATCTGGTAGCTCTTGCTCCCGGGCATCTCTATGCAGATGACTTCGGGGTTTCTGAGCACGATCTCTTTGTCCTTGGTCCTGATGATGACTTCGGCGACGTCTTCGACGGCAGTCTGCGTGATCCCCATCTTCTTCATCGCCTGCTTCATCTGGCGGTCGTTCATCCTCATTCCTGGCATATGGGCACGTCTACTGTTTCGTACGATTTTAAATTAACTATGCGGAAAAGGGGGTAAGTGGTTTCGGCGGGCGGATCAGGACAGCGCTTTCGAGACGGCTTCCTTCAGCGATCCGAGGACCTTTCCGGCGGATTCCGGGTCGGGCGCCCCGCCCTGGGCGAACTCGGGCTTTCCGCCGCCCCTCCCGCCGAACTCTTTCAGCACGTCGCCGAGGATCTTTTTGCAGTCGACCGCTTCGCAGCCGGAAGCCAGTATGACGGAGAGGGTTTCGCCGACGGACACTATTGCCGCCACTCCCCCCTCCGATTTTATTGATTCAGCCTTCTCGGACATCGCCGTGCGGTCCCCTCCGGGCACGCAGGCGCAGAACACGCGGCATCCGCAGATGTCCTCGGAAGGAGACGAATCCAGGATGATTTTGGAGGCAGATCTTAGCAGCTTCCTGTCCAGCTCGAGCTCGCGCTTCATGTTGGCGACCGCTTTGGGGGAATCTTCGGCTCTGCAGCCTATCTCGTCCGTGATCTCCAGGGCATCGGCAGACATGGCCAGCGCGGCGTCTTTGGCCGCATCTCCGATTTTGAAATGGATGGCGACGCCTTCCTTCCCGGCGGAGACCTTCTTATCCACCGCAATGAATTCCAGTTCGGAAGTCTCCATCACGTGGATCCCGCTGCACGCGGAGAGGTCTATGTCCCCGATGGCGACCACGGTGATCTCCTCGTCCTCGGGGATCCTGTCGAGCTTTATCCTCACTTTCTCGAGGTCGGGGTCGTCCCTGTCCATGACGCTCTTGGTCACAGGGAGGTTGTCTCTTATCGCCTGGTTGGCGAATTTCAGCGCGTCTCTGATCTGATCCCAGGTCAGATCCCTGTCGACGATCACATATTTGCTCTCGGGTGAGATATAAATCTTGGTGATGGTGAGTTCGGGGCACTGCCTCTTCAGGGAGCAGAACAGAAGGTGTTCCCCGGTGTGCCCGCGCATCAGGTCGTAGCGGCGGTCCCAGTCGACGCCGCACCATACCAGATCCCCTTTGGCAAGATCGTTGCCCGGCACTATGTGCACGATGTCCTTGCCTTTCATGCGGACCTCGGTGACTTTATGGTCGCGGATGCTTCCGGTGTCGCAGACCTGTCCTCCGCCGCCAGGATAGAATGCGGTGGTGTCCAGGATCACTTCGTCCCCTTCGACGGATACAACCTCGGCCTCGAAATTGAAGAGGTATCCGTCGCGCCTGAATATTTCGTCGGTCATGCTATCGCTGCCACGTCCAATGCCTGATGGGTTAATAAATATCCTTGAAGACATTCAAGATGCGCATAACATGGCCGCTGAAGGATTCGACGAATTGGACAGGCGCATAATCGAGCTTCTCAGCACCTCCAGCCAAGGCTCTTACAGGCAGATAGCCAAGACCTTGGATGTCCATCCGTCCACGCTGATCCAGAGGGTGAAGAACCTCGAGTCCAAAGGTATAATCCGCGGGTACCGCGCGAATATCGATTTCATGAAGGTCGGATATGAGTACATGGGAATCGTGAACGTCAGCGCTTCCGACGTCATCGCCGCTCAGGAGGAGATCGCCGGCATACCGCAGGTGGTGGCCGTGTTCGATGTCACCGGGGAAAGTGACTGCATGGCGTGGATCGCGTGCGCGGACAGGGAGGAGTTCTCTGCCGTGGTCAAGAGGATAAACTCCATAGGCGGGGTCACCCGCACGAACACGTCCGTGATAATGGACATCAAAAAAGATCCTTTCTCCTTCGTCCCGATAGTGAGACGAAGGTCGGGGAATGGGTTTTGCCGGACGGTATCCGGCGCAGAAGGTCAGAACCTTCTCGGAGGCATGGGCGGGGAGCCGAAGCCTCCGCCGCACGGCCCGCGCATCGGGGGCCTGCATTCGGAGGGACCCATCCACGGGCCTTTCCACTGGGGCTGCCCCCATCCGGCGGGCTTCCAGCGTGGCCATCCCATCGGGGGCATCGGTGCCTCCGGACCTTTCCAGCACATTCCCATCTGCGGCCCGAAGGGTCCCCTGTGGTGTCTGGGCCCTCCGCGCATCCTCATGAGCCTGCGGAAGTCCTCCTCGCTCATGGACGCGCGCATGCGCTCGATGAACTCCCTGCAGCCTTCCTGTCCTTCGTCGGCGCTCTTCTCTTCGAGATTTGCTATCACTTTGCCGAGGATGGCGTTGAGGCTTCCGAGCTCCTCTTCGTTCAGGCAGCCGAAGATGTCCTCGGCGTCGAACGGGTCCTGGTTCAGCTGCCGGCCCTTCTCGGTCAGGCGGACGATCATCACCCTTCTGTCCTCTTCCGACGGCACGCGCTCCGCGTAGCCGTCCCTCTCCAGGCGGAGCAGGAGCTCGTTGAGGGACTGCTGCCTGATGCCCATCAGGAATGCGAGGTCCCTGGTGGTTATCTCGGGCTTTATCTTGAGGATGGCCATCGCGCGTCCCTGGCCGCGGGTCTTGTCCATTATCGGATCCGGGTCGCGGGGGAACATGCTCCTCCTCATCAGTCTGTTCAGATGCATCACTTTCTCGCAGGCAGACTTTTGCATATCGCTCATTTCTTTTTACCTCAGGCAGTATAACAGGCTACCTGTATTTAAAATTATACATGGTGCCTGTATGAAATTTCCCGATTGAAAAAATCGTGCCGTTATTCGGTGATATATAATGGTTTGCTGTGCATGCACACGTCAGTTTAATAATCTTAAAGAATACAATCATCCGCATGATGGAGGAATTCATCATGCAAAATGCTAGCATAAAAGATAGAACTGAGACAAAAAGCATTGCCGAAACTGAGCACAGGGTCAGGATCGGCGAAGGTGTTCCGCATGTGCGTCCGTTCATATTGGGCGATGTTGATGTCGAAGAGGACCGCAGCGGGGGCGAAGAGTCTTTCGAACCGAAAGGATTGCAGGAGGAAAGAATTCCCCTCGGAGGCAGGGGATATGCGGTCATGCGAATCGGCAGCGGCTGAATGGCGGCACAATAATCCGCGGATGACGGAAGCCTGACAGAACCCTTCAGAACAGAGGGCGGGTGGCGCCGTTTGCGCAAGTTATGGATGGGAATCCGCAAGCAGCGCCATCCTTTTACGGATCAGGCAGTCTCATTCGCTATTCAGATATGGGCGGATTATCGATTGAATGCGCGTATTTCTTGGGAGAGCATCCATCCGGCAATCACAGATCTTCTTTGGGCAGCGGGTTGGCCACTTCTCTGTCCGTGGCGGCGCACCACAGGACATAGGCCGAGAGCGCGATAAGGACGATTCCGACTATGGTGATGAGGATGTCCATGGATTCCTCGTGCGCGACGAGGAGGTTCACCGCGACGTATATCGACACTATCGCTATGATCAGGGATGTCCTGCGCCCGTACTTGCTTTCTCTGCGGCCGAGGGCTGTCAGCAGGGCGACGACGCCGGCGGAGAGGAACTCCATGAAGAGCATGATCCCGTGGAGCGCTTCGAAGAGGTAGACGAGGACGATGAAAAGTGCCCCTAATATTATCATGGGTATGCCGTCGGTGCTCCTGATGCCCCGGGCGACGACCGCATTGAACCCCATCACAATCATGAGTATGCCGGCGACGGTGATCTCGAGGACGACGGCGTGCGCTCCCAGAAGGACGAAGATCACCCCTATGACCAGCAGCAGCATCCCTATCAGCGCACTGTGCGTACGGGATCTAGATGCGATGTCGAGAAGCTTGTCGACGTCCTCTTTCTCCATGAGGGCCCATAAGAAGTTGAGGATAAAAGATTGAGGGACGGATCCGCAGGGCTTGCCGTTTCTTCCGGAATGTTGCAGTCCGTCTCATAGCTCAGTCATTGCTTGGCTTAGGGGCGGATTCCTTTTCTGTTTCTTTCTAAATAATTACTTTATATTGCTTCAGAATAGCGAGTGGCATTGTCAGAGGCTCTTTTATGAGAAGAACAAACACATGCGGAGACCTGAGGGCATCGGACCTCGGGAAGAAGGTATGCCTGCAGGGGTGGGTAAGGTTCTCCAGGGATCACGGCGGAGTCGCGTTCATAGATCTCGCCGACAGATACGGGATCACGCAGGTCGTATTCGACCCGGAAGATCTTCCCGCAGGATGCGACAAAAATCAGATAGAGCGGGTCATGTCCACTTTCACCCGCGAATGCGTCGTGTCGATCGACGGGATAGTCAGGAAGAGGGTTGAAGGCACCGACGACGCCAGGAATCCCACCGGGGAGATCGAGGTTCTGATCACCGGCGCCGAGCTTCTGAACACCTCCGCGATGCCTCCTTTCGAGCTCGGGGACCAGAAGGAAGGGGTCCTGCCCAACGAGGACGTCCGCCTGAAATACAGGTATCTGGACCTCAGGAGGACCGAGATGATCCAGGCGATGGAATTCAGGAGCAAGCTCGTCCATCTGGCCAGGCAGTTCCTGGAGCAGAACGGCTTCCTCGAGATCGAGACTCCGATCCTCGGCAGATCCACGCCAGAAGGGGCAAGGGATTACATCGTCCCGTCCAGGGTCCATCCCGGGACTTTCTACGCTCTACCCCAATCCCCCCAGCAGTTCAAGCAGATGCTGATGGTCGCCAGCATGGACCGCTACTACCAGGTGGCCAGATGCTTCCGCGACGAGGACTCGAGGAAAGACAGGCAGCCTGAATTCACCCAGCTGGACATGGAGATGTCGTTCGTAGACATGGAAGATATCCAGAGCATGATGGAAGGCCTCGTCTCCTATGTCTGGAAAGGCCTCTACGGGAAGGAGCTTCAGATCCCGTTCCCCCACATAGGATACCGCGACGCCATGGAGAGGTTCGGATCCGACAAGCCCGACATGAGATACGGCCTCGAATTCGTGAAACTGACCGAGGTCGTGAAGGACGCTCCCTACAAGATATTCCAGAACATCCTCGCGGAAGGCGGCATCGTGGCCGGAATCAACCTGAAAGCCGGCGTCGCCGGAGAGAAGGTCGGCAGGAACGACGTGGACCGCTACATACACTACGCCAAGAAAGTCGGCCTCGGAGGGCTCACCTGGATGAGGTGCGTCGACGGGAAGCTGGAGAGCAACATCGTGAAGTACTTCACGCCCGAGATCCTCGGCAACATAAAGTCGGTTATGGGCGCGGAGGAAGGCGATCTGCTGTTCATAATCGCCGGACCCTGGAAATCGACCTACGAGGGCGGAGGGTTCCTCAGGAAGAAGATCGCCGAGGACCTCGGGCTGGTCCCGGAGGACGTCTTCCAGTTCTTCTGGATGGACCAGTGCCCCATGTACGAGGTCGATCCGGTCTCCGGGAAATGCGACGCGTTCCACCATCCGTTCGTCCTTCCCCAGGGAGATCCCATGGACTCCGGCGTCGGAGGCGCCTGCTTCGACCTGTGCCTGAACGGCAACGAGCTCGGATCAGGTTCCCTGCGTATCCACAATGTGGAGATGCAGAGGCAGGTGTTCCACAAGCTCGGCCTGGACGACGACAGGATCGAGAGGAATTTCGGCTACTTCGTGGAGATGCTCAGCTACGGGGCGCCTCCCCACGGCGGCATCGCCATCGGAATAGACAGGCTGTGCGCCATATTGCTCGGCAAGGATTCGATCAGGGACGTCATCGCGTTCCCGAAGAACAAGAGGGCGGTGTCTCTTCTTGACGGCTCCCCGTCCAAAGTCGACGACGACAAGCTCGAGGAGCTCCAGATCATCTCCCTCGCAGGAGACCTGGACATCGGCGACATCGACGAGTCCGAGATCGAATGATTTACATGGGGCTCCGGCCCCTCAAACCTTTCTTATCGTAATTCTATTCTCCCAGCTATGGAAACGGATCCGTCTGCCGTGCCTGAAAGTCTGAGAGCATTCTTCGGGGAGCATCCCAGGGTCCTGCTGGCGTTCTCGGGCGGCACGGATTCCTCCTATCTCCTGTACGCCGCCATGCAATGCGGCGCCGACGTCAGGGCATTCACGGGCAAAGGACCGTTCCAGCCGGATTTCGAGACCGAAGATGCGGTATCGTTCGCCGGGAGCATGGGCGCGGACCATTCCGTGATGGGCATCGATCCCCTTTCGGACCCCCGCATATCATCGAACGGGCCTGACAGATGCTATCTGTGCAAGAAGATGCTGTTCGGGAGGCTCCGCGCCATCGCGGACGAAGAGGCGAGAGCATTGATAGACGCCACCAACGCGTCGGACGATCCCGCTTCGAGGCCCGGGATGAAGGCCCTGGAGGAGCTGGGGGTGCTGTCCCCGCTCAGGATTTGCGGGATCCCCAAAACGGAGGTCAGGAGGCTGTCCAGAATCGCCGCCCTCCCTTCCGCGGACCTTCCTTCCAATTCCTGCCTGGCTACCAGGATCGAGACCGGGACGATGATAACCCGGGAGGCGCTGGAGAGGGTGGAGAAGTCCGAGGACGGCCTCCGCAGGCTGGGATTCTCGGGATTCCGCGTCAGGGACAGGGGCGACCGCTGCATCTTCGAGATACAGGACTGTGAAAAGGGCATTCTCGACTGCAGATCGGCAGAAGCGTATTCCATCCTCAATAAGTACTATTCGGAGATATCCTACGGAAGGAGGCCGCCGGAATGAATACGCTGCAGATTCTTCAGGACGTGAGGGACGGGAAGCTGTCCCCGGAGGACGCGGAGGTCATGCTGAAGGCCGAGCCGTTCGTGGAGCTGGGCTACGCGAAGCCAGATACGCACCGCCGCATCAGGCAGGGGGCCACAGAGGTCATCTACGGAGCAGGGAAGACTCCAGAGCAGACTGCGGGGATAATCGAGGCCCTCATCGGAGGGGGCGCCGGATGCGTCCTCGTGACCCGCGCTCCCGAGGAGACGGCCAGGCTGATCAAGGAACGCTTCCGCGACGCGGAGCATCATCCGGACTGCGGCATGGTCATCGTAGGGAAGAAGCCTGAGCCGTCCGAGAACAGCCTTGTCTGCGTCGTATCCGCAGGCACAAGCGACATGAAGGTCGCGGAGGAGGCCGCGATCACAGCCGAAGCCGAAGGCAGCAGGGTCGTAAGGATCTACGACGCCGGGGTGTCGGGCATACACAGGCTCCTGTACAAGGCAGACGATCTGCTCAGGGCGAGAGCCGTGGTCGTGGTGGCAGGGATGGAAGGCGCCCTCCCCTCGGTAGTCGGCGGGCTCGTGGACGTCCCCGTCCTGGCTGTCCCTACGTCCGTGGGCTACGGGGCCTCGTTCGGAGGCGTCACCGCTCTGCTTTCGATGATGAACTCCTGTTCCAGCGATGTGAGCGTCGTGAACATAGACAACGGATTCGGGGCGGGATACATAGCCAGCATGATAGACAGAAGGAGCGCGCCATTATGAGGACGTTATATCTGGACTGCAGCGCCGGCGTTTCCGGCGACATGATGCTCGGAGCCCTCTGCGGGCTTCTGGACGACCCGCACGAGCTCGAAGGGATGATGAAAGATGCAGGGATCCCTCACGTGGACGTCCGCATCGAGAAGGCTTCCGTGTCATCCGTATCGGGAAACAGGGTCCGCGTCCTGGTCCATGGGGAGGAGGAGCATCAGAACGACGGCCGCCATGGCCATCACGGCACTCAGGGGAGCAAAGAGAGCGTCATCTCCGGCCTGAACGTCTCCGAGACGGTCAAGAAGCATGCTCTGGAGATCTACGGCTCGATAGCTTCCGCCGAGGCCGAGGTCCATGGAAGGCCGGTGGACGAGGTCCATTTCCATGAGGTCGGGGCCATGGACGCCGTGGCGGACGTGGTGGGCACGTGCATGCTCATGGAAAGGCTGGGGGCCGAGAGGATCGTGGCTTCCCCGCTCAGGACCGGATACGGCCAGGTGAGGTGCGCCCATGGCGTCCTTCCCGTCCCCGCTCCCGCGACCGCCATCCTTCTCAGAGGCGTTCCGGTTTATGCGGGGGATGCCGAGGGCGAGTTCACCACGCCCACCGGCGCCGCCCTGATATCACATTTCGTTCAGGAATACGGCAGGATGCCGCTGATGACCTACGACAGGATCGGGACCGGCTTCGGCGGCATCGAGGCCGCAGGGGTCGCCGACATGCTGCGCGCGTTCCTGGGGGAATCTGACTCCAGGAAGCCTACGATGACGCAGATCGAATGCAATCTCGACGACATGACCCCTGAGGACCTCGGGGAGGCCGTGCGCGCCATAATGGATGACGGGGCTCTGGACGTCAGCGTTCTGCCCGCGACGATGAAGAAGGGCCGTCCCGGACATATGATGGTCGTCCTGTGCCGGGATGCCGACAGGGATCGCATCGCCAAGTCGGTCATCAGGAACACGACGACCATCGGCATCCGCATGCACAGGTGCGAAAGGCTGGAGCTGTCCTCGAGGTTCGAAACGGTTTCTACCGTCTATGGGGATGTCAGGGTAAAGACTTCGGAAGGGCACGGCATATCGAAATGGAAGCCGGAGCATGATGATGTCGTCGAAGCGTCCAAGCGCTCAGGCGTGCCTCAGGAAGAGGTCCGCCGCGAAGTGATCCGTTCCAAGCGGTGATGATTGAGTTTCATATTTGCAAAAATCTTTGATAAATCATGGATTTATTCATAAACTGCAAAAATCCTCGATTAATAATGGATTTATACAGCAATACGCATCATCAACCATGGAGAAGTATCTCGAAAGGAGGGGCTATATAGACCGCATCAGCGCCGGCCGCGGAGATACGGACGTCATCAAGGTCATAACAGGGATGAGACGCTGCGGAAAATCCGTCCTTCTTCATCTGTATTATGAAGAACTGATCAGGACGGGCGTTCCGAAGGAGAACATCATCCAGATGAATTTCGAGAGTTTCGAGTATCAAGGCATAAAGAACAAGGGCATGCTGAACGAGTTCCTTTCGGAAAGAATCAAGACGGACGATCTGCATTATGTTCTTCTGGACGAGATTCAGAATGTAGAAGGTTGGGAGCTTACGCTGTCCGGATTGGTATCCATGGGCAACTGCGACGTTTACGTAACAGGTTCCAATTCCGATATGCTTTCATCCGAACTGGCAACCCGTGTCTCCGGACGTCATGTGGAAATCCGTGTTTTCCCGCTGTCTCTATCCGAATTCATGGAGATGCACGGTTACTCCGACGCGGAGAAAGCGATGCTGGACTATCTCGAATACGGCGGTCTTCCCGGGATAGATCTATCCAGGGGATCCAGGTATCTGATGGATTATCTGGAAGGTGTCTACAGTACTGTCGTGATAAAAGACGTCCTGAGGCATGTGAATGTGAGCGATCCTGCAAAGGTCGAGGCTATAGCCAGGTTCCTGTTCTTCAATATAGGGAATATAACCAATAAAGCTTCCATAGCAAAGGAGACAGGATTGTCAGAATCCACGGTAGGGATGTATATGGATGCTATGGAGGAGGCTTTCCTGATCCTCCAATGCAATCGTTATGACGCTGTGGGCAAAAAGTTGCTGAGAACAAATTCCAAATACTATGTCATGGACCTCGGCATCAGAAAGGCCGCACTGGATATGGCGGCCGGAACTGACATAGGCAGGCTTCTCGAGAACGTCGTCTTCGTCGAGCTGTTGAGAAGGGGATACAAGGTGAGAGTAGGCAGCTACAGGGATTCCGAAGTGGATTTCATAGCATCCAAAGACGGCGGAATCGAGTACTACCAGGTATGCCAGACCCTGATGACCGAAGGCACGAAGGAAAGGGAGACCAGGTCTTTGATGCGTCCCGCGGACAATTATCCTAAGACGGTGCTGACGCTGGACCGTTTCGGACTGGGCGACGACAAAGGGATCGCAATCAGAAACGTTGTTGATTGGCTTATGGGAGACCCCATTCTCTGAGCGGCCGCAGTCAGTTCCCGATCAGCCAGCCGGGATTCCAAAGCCCTTGGCGATGCCGATATCCCTCTGGAGCCATCCTCACGGGATTCTATGCGGACACGTTTATTCGGCGTTTCTTTGTAAGCATCGCAGGAACGTCGTGAACTCCGGGATCTCCTTCCTCTGGAAATGCAGCGGCCCCGGTTCGCTGTCCTCCGCGGCGTATCCTATCGGCAGGATATGCATGAGGACGAGGTCGTCCGGGATCCCGAACGCCTCGCAGATAGGTTCCGGATCGAAGTATCCGACCCAGCATGTGCCCAGGCCGAGGTCTGTGGCCTGGAGCATCATGTGGTCAGTGACTATCGACGTGTCAGTCTCCGCGATGTCCCTTCCGGTGAACCTGCTTATCCAGGACTCCCCCTTCTTGGCGAACACCAGCATGACGACGGGCGCCCCGAAGGTCATGATGCACAGCTCGCCGATCCTTTTCACGGCTTCGGGCGACCTGAGCACGTAGATGCGCTGGCACTGCTTGTTCTTCCCGGTGGGGGCGAGGCGGGCGGCTTCGAGGATCTTCCGGATCTTCCAGTCCTCGACAGGCCTGCCGCTGTACTTCCTGACGGAGTACCGGCGGCTGATCACGTCCTCGAACTCCACCCGTTCACATCCTCGATTCGATGTCCTTCCTGACCGCTTCCACGACCTCCGCAGAGGAGAACCTCCCTCCGCTTTGCTTCATGACGAATCCGATCGCCTTGTTCGCGGCCTTCTCGTTCTTGGCATAGTCCGCTATGATGGCGGGGTTCTGGTCGAGGAACTCCCCTATGATCTTGTCGAGGTCGCCGGAAGCCCCTTTCACGGATTCGGCCGATTCGCCGGTCATGGCGCACTTGATCTCGAGGGCGCATTCGGTGTCGGTTATCTCGCCGGCGACGAACCTCCTGATTATCGGCACGACGTCGTCGGGGCTCCCTCCGCGGGCTTCCATGGCCTTCCATCCGGCGCTGACGGGTCCCGAGACCCATTTCACCGCGTTCTGGACCCCGAGCTCCTTGGCGACGGCCTCGAAGGTCTCCGCAAGGCCCACGGAGGTCGTTACGAGCTGTTTGGCGGCTTTCTGGTCGATGCCGTACTCGTGCGCCAGCCTCAGGGCCATCTTCTGGGGGCTCTCCTTGATCTTTATGGCGTCCGCCATCTCCTTCAGGTGGTAGATCCCCAGGTCTGGCTCGTCGATGTATCCGTAGTCGGCCTCGAACTCCTTCTTCCTCACCGAGATGGTGACTCCGCGCTCCTCGTCGAATCTGCGGGTCTCGCGGTCGATCTTCCCGCCGGCTTTCAGGATCTTGGTCTGTCTGATCATTTCGAAGGTCAGCGCCCTCTCGACGTTCTTCAGCCCGGTGACGTTCTTGACCTCGCATCTCTCCTTCCCTACAGAGATGTTGCAGTCGCAGCGGATGCTCCTCTCGCCGTCTCCGGGGAGGGCTATGACGTGCCTGATGTCCTCTATGAGCTGCCCGAGGAATTCCCTGGCCTCGGCGGGCGTGGATATATCCGGTTCGGTGACTATCTCCGCCAGCGGAATCCCGGATCTGTTGTAGTCGATCAGGGATGACAGATCTCCGACCCTCTTGGTCTTCCCGGGGTCCTCTTCGACGTGGATGCGGGTGATCCTGATGGGTTTCTTGCCGTTCAGATAGTAGACGCCGCCTTCTCCGATGGGATTGTCGTACTGGGTGATCTGGACGCTCTTGGACATGTCCGGGTAGAAGTACGTCTTCCTGGAGAACCAGGTGGTGTCCGCCACCTTGCATCCGAGCATCTTCGCCAGCATTATGCCGTATTCCAGGACTTTCCTGTTGAGGACCGGCCTCGATCCCGGCATTCCCAGGCATGTGGGGCACACATGCGTGTTCGGCGCCGGGGCATCCGTGGTGGGACAGGAGCAGAACATCTTGGATTTCGTGGGCAGCTGGACGTGTATCTCAAGTCCGATCTTCATGCGCCCACCTCCGGCTTCCTCATCTCGAATCCCTTCTCCCATTCCTCCGCGGCGTCGAACAGGACTTCCTCGTCCCAATGGTCGGCGACGAACTGCATTCCGATTGGCATGCCGTCGGAGCCGTATCCGCACGGGACAGATATGTGGGGGGTTCCGGCGATGTTGGCGGGGACGGTGAGGTAATCGGCTTTGTACGAGTCCAGCGCGGACATGCCGGAGATATCGTCGAATCTGGGCGCGGAGAACGGCATCGTAGGGGCCAGGACGGCGTCGTGGGTCTCGAACGCGCGCTTGTAATCCTTTATGACCACCTGCCTGACCTTCAGGGCTTTGGCATAGTATCTGTCCCTGAATCCGGCCATTCTGGTGTAAGTTCCGAGGAGGATCCTGCGTTTGGCCTCGTCCCCGAAGTATTTGGAGCGGAAATAGCTGAAGTAGTCGTCGAATTTGAGGGAATGGTCCCCTTCCTGCTGTCCATACCTCATCCCGACGTATCTGGCCAGGTTGGTGGACGCCTCCGAGGTCGCTAGGACATAATACGCAGGCATCGCATACTTGAGCGAAGGCATGTCGATGCTCTCCACGTCCACGCCCATGCTTCTGAGCCTTTCCACGGCTTCGAAGAACGCTTTTTCAACGTCTTTGGACAGCCCTTCGACGCCTTCCTTGGGTATGGCCACAGATTTCAGCTTCCTCCCCGTATCCTTGAATTCCGGCTGGGCGCAGGAAGTCGGGTCTTTGGCGTCCTTCCCGGCTATGATATGGGTGTATTTCCTCAGGTCTTTCGCGTCGGCTGAGATCACCCCGATCTTGTCCAGGGAGTTCCCGTAGTCTATGAGCCCGTATCTGGAGACGCGCCCGTAGGTCGGTGCGATCCCGTATACGCCGCAGAACGACGCGGGGCAGCATATCGATCCTCCGGTGGACACTCCGAGGGAGACATGCCCTTCGAATACCGCGGCCGCGCATGCCGATCCTCCGGAGGAGCCGCCGCATGCCCTTTCCAGGTCGTAGGGGTTCCTGGGGATCTCAAGGCCGGAGTTCGTGGAGAACGTTCCGAACCCGAACTCGTCCATGTTGCATTTTCCGATGAGCTTTCCGCCGGCGGCCCTCATCTTGGCTATCGATTCGGCGTCGAACGGCGGCCTGTATCCTACCAGAATCTTGGATCCGGAGCAGGTCTCCATGTCGGCGGAAGTCAGATTGTCTTTGGCAGAGAACAGGAATTTGGCGTCCCCCGGGTCGGAGTCCTCGGTCATCGCGTGGAACATGCGGTATTTTGCGTTGGTCTCCTTCAGCCCGGACAGTATGCTCCGCATGGTCATGACAGCCTCGGCCCCCTGATGTATCTTTCGTAGGTGTCCATGCCTCTGAGCAGGACGTCCGGGTCGGCATCCATGCGGGGCTCGTCATCCCTCAGGACGTCGGCGACCTCGATGGGATTCACGCCGGATTCCTCGCAGTCGGGAGCCTCGTCCAGCAGCTCGAAATACGAGAGGATGTCGTTCAGATCCTTGCTGTATCTTTCCAGCTCGGCTTCCGTGAGCTTGATATGCGCCGCGCGGGCGACTCTTTCCACGGTTTCTCTGTCCATTGTCAGACCTATTGGGGCCTAACGCGCGATTCAATAATAAATTGTATCGCGGAAATCCGATGAAAACAATGCCGTACAGGGTGACCGCGTCCTTCTCGAAAGCGAATTCTTCGCCGTTGGCCTTGGCGAACGCGCCCATGTCGATGCCGAGCGCCGACACCGAAGGTATGAGCATCTCCGGGAATCTGCACGGCTCCGGGTACGAGCATACCCCGCAGTACCTGCATCCGCCGTCGGAGAAGCCTTCGCATAGGTACCCTTCCTTCCTCAGCGCCAGGACGACGTCTCTGACGCAGGTCTGGAGGTCTTCGCCCAGCCTGTCCATGAGCGCCGCGTCGCCGAAGTCGGCTTCGAACCTTTTCTTGAACACGCCTGCCATGCTGTATTTTCCGCTCAGGCTGCGGATGTCGCCGGAATATCCCGGCGGGCAGCCCCAGGTCTTCCCGTAGCTGCCGCATTTGTTCTCGGCGCAGAGGCTTCTGCATCTCAGCAGGGATTCCCCGCTGTATTCTGGCAGTTTCCAGTCCATCAGCTCGAATCCCTCCGGCAGGGCCGCCGCCGCAACGTCTCTCCAAGGCTTCATGCCGAACAATCTCCCGGCTCACTTTATAAGGTTTGTCGGAGTGTTTTATAACCGTGCCAGGAGTACAGGAATCATATGGCAGAGGCAACGCCCGAGAAGAAGATCGCCACGGCGATGAAAGCGATGGATGAGGGGGATTTCAAGAAAGCGTACGCCGCATTCAAGAAGCTGACCGCCGAGTTCCCCGAGGATGCCGAGGTCTGGTACTGCAAAGCCGAATGCGGGAATTTCGCGTCCGGAATGGCAGGGGCCAAGATTTCGCAGGAAGATATAACCGAGGCTTACAACAAAGCCATCGAGCTGGATCCCGAGCGCGTGGATTATTACCAGTCCTACGGGCAGTTCTGCATCTCGGTCGGCAAATACGACGAGGCCGAGAAAGCCTACTGCGAAGCGGCGGAGATCGACGAATCCATGTCCTCGTCCCTGTTCAGCGAGTTCGCCATAGAATACTACAACGCCGTCATGGCTTCGTACGGCGAGATCATGGACGATCCCAAGGCCCGCGCCCCTTACGGGAAGAAGGCCCTCAGCTATCTTCTGAAAGCTCTGGATATGTCGGTCGAAGAGGCGAAATCGCTTCTCTGACCCGATCGGGAGATTTCCGCGGCCGGGGCGCCTGTCTCCGGCCCGGCCCCTATTTTTGCGTCCGGTTCCGGGCCGTCCCCATCACCTATATCTTTGCGGCAAGCGTTCCTAGGGCAGGAGGCTATCCGACGGGCGGCGCAGGAAAGATCGGCATAATCGCATTCTCGGCCGCGGCCATTATCACGGGGGCTTTCGCCGGGGCGTTCGCATGGGCTGTCCTGTTCGCGATGGATTTCGGCGTCAAAGCCATCTGGGAAAGGGCGCCGGTCTACCTGGGGGATTATTATCCGGTCATAGTCTGCCTCATCGGAGGCCTGATCATCGGCATGATGTCCAAGCGCATCGGGCCATATCCGGAGGATCTCATGCAGGTCATCGGAAAGGTCCGGCGCGACCGCCGCTATGACCACAGGAATCTGGGGAAGATCACCGCCGGAGCTGTTCTGCCGCTGGTTTTCGGGGGATCGGTCGGGCCGGAGGCGGGGCTCAGCGGCATCGTCGCCGCGCTGTGCACATGGGTCGGCGACCGTCTGAAGCGCATCGGCAAGGATCTCGGCGAGATGAGCGCGCTGGGGATGTACGCCACGGTCTCGGCGATATTCACCGCGCCGTTCCTGGGGATGTTCCTTTCGGCGGAAAAGGATGCGGCCCAGTCCGGCGGGCCGGCAAAGGTCTCCCGGGCGATGAGATTCGCCGCCGGTGCGGCCGCCGCCATAGGCGCAGTCGGCGCGTTCTATCTGCTTTCCCATTATTTGGGCGGCGGGCTTTCGCTTCCGTATTACAGTCAAATGGGGCACGGGGCCGACGAGCTTCTGTGGATGATTCCGGTCGCTCTCGTAGCGGCTTTCGCCGGCTGGCTGTTCCTTGTATTCAGCGCCGCGTTCAGATCCGCTGCGGACAGATTCTTCGGCGAGAGACCGGTTCTGATGTGCGCCGTCGCAGGTCTGGTCCTGGGCATTTCAGGGGCGCTTCTTCCGTTTACGATGTTCGCCGGGGAGACCCAGGCCGGCGAGCTGAACGAAGTCTGGACGGGGATGTCGGCGGGGCTGCTTCTGGCAACGGGATTTGCGAAGGTCGCAGTATCGGCCATGTGCGTGAACATGGGCTGGCGCGGCGGGCATCTGTTTCCGCTGATATTCTCCGCGATAGCGATAGGCTACGGGCTTTCGTCTGTCATAGGCATAGATCCGACGTTCTGCCTGTGCGTGTGCTCGGCGGCTCTGATGGGGGCGGCGCTCAGGAAACCGGCGATGGCCATAGTGCTGCTGTTCCTCTGCTTCCCGATTCAGGGAGCGATAATAATGGCGGTACCCGCGGTCATGGGAGCATATCTGCCTCTGCCGGAATCGGTGAAGAGAATCCTCTCGGAGAAGAGCCGATCGAAAGATGGAAAAGATGGTAGCGAGGGGTCGATTTGAACGACCGATCTCCGGGTTATGAGCCCGACGGGATATCCTGGCTACCCTACCTCGCTATGAAATTCCCAATAAAACAGGGGTATATAATTTTAATCCCCGGGAACGCTATGCCCTTGCTCCCGGGGAAGATGTTGCGATCGGTTTCAGAAGAATTTTTTGAGGAACATAAGGTCGTCCAGTTTCCCTTTGACCTTGATCTTCTTCAGGACGTACGCTTTCATCGGCCTGAGGGTTCCGTTCATGAGGGCGCGGAGATTCTCGACCGTGGTTATCAGAGTGAGATCGGATTTCTCCAGGAGTTCCGGCTTGAATTCCGAGACATGGGCGTCCTCGATCTTCATGGAGTATTTCTCTTCTTCGAGGTCGATGTTGATCGTCTTCTTGAGGGGCATGAGCTCTTTCTTCAGTTCAGGGTCGCTCTCGACTTTCCTGTGGAATTTGTCTATAAGAGCCTGCAATTCCTTTTCCATCGTCATTTCCGTTCACCAATCGCTTAGTTTCGTGTTGTATCTTCCAGACAGCATGGCCCTTACGGGCTCCCAGGAGCAGCGGACCTCTTTCGGCGCTTCCCTGTTCTTCCTGATCCATTCCTCTATGAACTGCATAGTGTCGCGGTCGCTCGGATATCCGCTTCCGATATCCGCCCCGAATTCTCTGCGTATGTCCTCCATCATCCTGTCGCGGGTCACTTTCGCGATTATGGATGCGGCGGATACTATAGGGTATGTGTCATCCGCTTTATGCTTTGCCGTGATTTCTTTCGCGCCTCCGAGAGCCGCGCTGAAGCGGGCGGAGAATCCCGTTTCGTTCACGTCTGGACAGTCGGCGATGACGGCATCTGCGGGATGCTTCGAGACGGCGTCGCAGAACATCCTGAGCTCTATCTCGTTCAGGCTGCATGTTTTGCGGAGGCGGTCTATGTCGGCGGCGGACGCTATGGAGACGGACCATCCCGGCACGGAATCGATGATCTGCCCGTACATGGCTTCGCGCTTTTTCGGAGTGAGTTTTTTGGAGTCTTTCACGCCGATCTCCAGCAGGGCGACATCGGATTCCGCGAAAACCGCGCCGACTACCAGCGGCCCCATTACGGAGCCTCTTCCGGCCTCATCCACACCGCAGCGCATCATGTTGCCGCTTGCCACGCCGAAGATATAGATTATCTTTTTCTATGGATGCCATTTCCTACAATTTTTGTAGTTAGACAATGCTTAATTAAACAGGCGACGTATGACACGGCATCATGGCATTGAAATGCGATCTTCAGTACGGCAAAGGGGATGTCGGATACAAGCTGACGCGCGTCGGAGTAAAGGGCGTGCGCAAACCAGTCATCGTCAAAAGGGAAGGCATCGGAAAGACGCTGAACAACGCTCTGAACTGCTCCTTCGACATCACGGTAGACCTTCCTGCCGACCAGAAAGGCTCGCATATGTCCAGGAACGTCGAGGTCCTCAACGAAATCGTGGCGGACAGCGTGAAGAATCCGATATCCGGCCTGGAGGACATGGCGGCGGACATCTGCAAGCGCCTTCTCGTACGCCACGAATATGCTCGGACCGCGGACGTCTCCATATATGCCGAGTACTTCCGCGGCGGCGTGACGCCCCTCGGGAAGCCCACTTTCGAATCCTACGGGCTCATGGCCGGAGGCCACATCGAAAGGGACGGGGCCCTGCTGAAGAAGATCGGGGTGGAGGTGCTGGGAATGACCGCATGTCCCTGCGGCCAGCAGACCGTGACCGAGATGCTCGGCTACAGCGGCGATATGCCTGTGATGACGCACAACCAGAGGAATGTGAGCTCCCTGGTTCTGGAGATGCCTGAGGACATCTCCGTGGAGGCCGACGATCTTATCGACATTATAGAGGACTCCTTCTCCTCTCCTACTTTCGAGCTTCTGAAGAGGCCTGACGAGGGCCAGGTCATAATCAACGCGCACAACAAGACTAGGTTCGTCGAGGATGTCGTCAGATGCGTGCTCGAGCGCGTCGTAGCCAAATTCCCGGACCTTCCGGACGATGTTTATGTGGATGTAACCAGCGAATCGGAGGAATCCATCCACAAGCACAACGCATTTGCGGAGAGGGAAGCGTCTCTGGGCGAGCTCCGCCAGGAAAACCAGTGAGCCGGCATCCGGGCCCCTGACGGGGTCCGATGCTTTTCTGTTCAGCCGCCGGCTCGTTCCCCGTACTTTTCGAGGCTCTCGTCCATCACGGATATGTCGCTGACGTACACCCCTTCGGGGCATTCGAGGTCGTCCAGGCATCCGACCCAGTAGACCACCAGCCCCGGACCGAACAGCTGGGTGTACGGTACGAGCTGCTTCCTTGAATTGAACCTGAACTCCGTGTTGTCGCCGAACGAGGCTTTGCTCTCGACCCAGCAGATTTTGTGCCCGCGATATACCGCCGGCTCGTCCAGAAGGCAGTCGGGGGTTTTCGTCGCGTCGATCCCGCGGAGATCGTTCTCGGTGCGGTAGCCGATGCCCTGGCCGTCCAGCCATTCGTGGAGGAGCTCCTCCCCCCACAGCCCCCTCTCTTTCTGGCGGATGTTTGCCTGGGGGGAATACACTATGTCGTTCTCCACGGCTTCCCGCACTTCTCTGGCGGTCTCTTCGCTCTCCAGAAGGTCCGGATCGTTCACGTAGCTCCAGAACTCCTTTTTGGATGCCCCGTCCTCCAGGAATATGAACATCGCCGTGAGGATCGGGGGGAAGCGGTATTTGCCGGACAGCTCCATTATGGACTTCCCTTTGGTCCACTCCTTCAGCATGCGCTTGGAGTTCTGCTTCACCCTGTAGAAGTTCTTTTTGACTTCTCTGCTGGTTTTCTGGGTGAACAGGGAGTCCAGCATCCTTTCGTCGTACTGGCCGGAGAGTTTTCTGACGTCTTCGACGGTCCTAAGGCTGTTGTAGAGCTCTTTGTACTCGTCGTAATTCATGCTATCATCACTGCATATTCCTGCATAGGTCCTCCACCGCATCGAATATCGGGTCTCTGACCATCGAGGTCGGAGGGCAGTATGCAGTCTCGGCTCTGACGAGGAAATCCTCGGCAGTCATGCCGCAGACGATCGCGGATGTGAGCCACTCTATGCGTCCGGTGGCCTCTTCGCCGGCTACGATCTGTGCTCCGATGATTCTGTGCGTGCTCCTGTCGCCGAGGACCTTGACCATGAGCTTCTTCCCGCCGGGATAATACCTGGCGCGGGTAAGTCCTTCAGCTTTCCCCTCGGCCGCCTGGATGCCATACCATGAGGCGAGGCTTTTGGACATGCCGGTGCCGGCGATCTGCAGTCCGCCGATGACGCTGACCCAAGGGCTGGCTACCGGTCCGAATTGGGCTTCTGGGCCTTTTGCGGCGTTGGTTCCAGCGACGCGGCCCTGTTTGACGGCGGTCGAGCCGAGCTGGCTCGAGGTTGCCCCGGGATATACCGCCGACTGGCATTGGACCAGATCCCCGGCGAGATAGATGTCAGGCACCAGGCGCCCTCTTCTGTACGGCTGGAGGGTCGGGGACACGACGACGGTGTTCAGCTGGCCTATGTCGAATCCCAGCGCTTTGGGTATATCCAGGTTGGCGCGGATCCCGGTGGCGAATATCATGACGTCGCAGGGGTAGGATTTACCAGCGGCGGTCACCCCGGACACTTTCCCGGTTCCGTCTACCGACTGGACCGGCGCTTTCATGACGAATTTTATGCCCATGCCTTCGAGGTGCTCCTGGATGTGCCTGGCCATGTCGCCGTCAGCTATGCGGGGGATGACCTGGTCCATCATCTCGATGACGGTGACGTCTTTCCCCATCCCTTTCAGGGAAACCGCCAGCTCCAGCCCGATGACTCCGGCGCCGCCGACGACCACCTTGGATGCCCCTTTCAGAGCCTCCTGTATGCGTTTCCCGTCTCTTACCGTCCTGACTATGAACACATTCTCCAGATCGGCGCCGGGTATGGGCGGGACGAAAACCCTTCCTCCCGTGGCGATAACCAGCGAATCGTACTGGTAGGTCTTCCCGCCGGCGGCCACGGTTTTCGCGGCGTCATCAACGGATTCCGCCTTAGTTCCGGTGATGACATCAATCCTGCGGTTCTTCGCGTAGAATTCCGGGGTGTGCATGACGATTTCGTCCCATCCGCTTCTGCCTTCTATGCCCCAGGGGATGGCGCAGGGCGAATATGCTATGTCAGAATCCTCGGTGAGCACTGTGATTTCGGCTGCCGGGTCTTTCTCCCTCGCGGCAGATGCCGCGGTCATCCCAGCAGCCCCCGAGCCTATAACTATGATCTTCTTTGCCATTTGGCTTACCGTAATGGTCAACGGATGCTTTTTATAATTATGTTGCGAGACGCAAAGTCTCTTCCGCGGCGTGCTCGTAGCCGACAAAGTGTTATATCCGCATGCTCGGATGGGGGCGCAGGTGTCGGAGATTGAAAGAGAGAAGATCCCCGTCGGAGCTCGAGGCTCTGTGGAAAGAGGACGACATGGCCGGCGGCGAGAAGGTCCGCGCTATGGTGATGATTATGCGCACCAGCGGATGCTGCTGGGTCAGGAGCGGCGGCTGCACCATGTGCGGCTACAGAGAAGCCTCCCTCCGCGACGTATCCGAGGAAGACCTCCGGAAACAGCTGGCGCAGGCTCTTTCCAAGTACAAAGGGGAGCCTTTCGTCAAGATTTACACGTCCGGGAGCTTTCTGGACGACAACGAGGTGCCTCCCGCGGTCCGGGCCGAGATATATTCCGCTTTCTCCGGATGCGCCCGCCTTCTCTTCGAGAGCCGCCCCGAATTCATCACCGAGGATTCGGCGGGGGAGATTCCGGGGAACGCCACCGTGGCGCTGGGGCTGGAGAGCTCCGACCCCGAGGTGCTGGCGGCGGCCGTCCACAAGGGTTTCACCCCCGACGACATACGCCGCGCAGGGCTCCTTCTGAAGAGCCGCGGGATCGGCGTGAGGACCTATCTCCTTCTGAAGACCCCGTTCATGACGGAATCCATGGCCATACGCGATGCGGTCTCTTCCGCCATGTTCGCCGACGCTTTCTCGGACGAGATCTCCGTGAACCCTCTGAACGTCCAGCACGGGACATATGTGGAGAGGCTGTGGAAAAGGGGCGAATTCAGGCCGCCCTGGATATGGACTCTGATAGAGGTGTTCAGGCAGCTGTCAGGAAGCGTCCATGCCAGGCTGATGTCCTCGCCGTCCGGGGGAGGATCCCAGAGGGGAGTCCACAACTGCGGCTCCTGCGACAGGGCGGCGCTGGACGCGGTCGAAAGATTCAGTTTCACCCAGGACCCCTCCGATCTGGAGGTTTCCTGCCAATGCATAGCGAAATGGAAGGCATACATGGAATCCGAGGATCTGCTCGGATCCCCTGCGGACCTGGACAGAAGCTTCGAAAACGAGCTTACCCTCAGGGTTTTGTGATAATATGGCAGATTTCGATATCAAGAAAGGATGGCTCAAGAACATAGAGGGAGACGGCCTGAAGAATCTCATGGAGGAGGTCTTCGGAAACGTCTCCGAGGAAGGCGGGAAGTTCGTATCCTCATACGGCATAATGGAGAGGATAGAGGCCAGCATAGTGTCCAAAACGGTGCTGGACATAACCACCGCCAACAAAGACATCGATCCCACGCAGATCCCGGATGCCGAGGTCCTCGACAGCAAGAGGAAGCTCAACGAGTTCGCCGAGAAAGCCACGGGGTTCGACGCAAAGGCCCGCATGAAGAGGGCCCAGAAGAAAGCCAAGGAAGGCAAGCTCTGATTTTTCCGGGCGAGGCGCTTCCTTCCCCGCCCGATTTTATCCTATCTGCGAGTGAGATCCAGCCGGAAGGCTGTGCCCGGCATCCCTGCCGGCCGGACTTTCCGAGACAGGCGCTCCGCATGAATGCTATATATTATTTATTTGCACAGGTATTGCTCGCTATATCATGCCAGCATCAGCCAAAGTGAAAAAAGACGAAGAATATTGGAAAGAAAAGCTTAGAATCTACATGAACTATAGGAATGTCTTCAACAACAAGCCTCAGATATGCTTTTTGGATGACAAGCTGGCATTCCATATTTTCGCCGACAGATTCAATCTGGGATGCCCCGATCTTCTTGGGATTTACTACAAAGGAGAATATTGCGACTGCAATCTGGATCCGTAGATCGGCGGCGATCTGAAGCAGATGGGAGGGTACTTCTGCAAATGGATCCGGGGGATGCAGGGCACCACTACTTATTACGTCGACAGCTACAGCGATCTGGTTTCGATCCCCAACATCAACAAATACACATGGATACTGGAGGAGAAGGTCCAGCAGCATCCGGCGATGGCATCGCTGAATCCCAATTGCGTCAACACGATACGCATAGTCACTGTCCGCAGTAAATCTTCAATAGACATATTCGAGCATTGGATGAAAGTGAGCGTCGATGACAGCCATGTCGACAACAGCCATTCGGGAGGGATCACGATGGCGGTAAGCGATGATGGTCGGCTCAGCAAGCAGGGCCTTCAGATCAGCACCGGCAAAAAGTTCACCAAGCACCCTCTCACCGGCATCAAATTCTCCGAATTCACCATTCCGTTTTGGGATGCCGCAAAAGAATTGGTCGTCAATGCCCATAAGCATCTGTACGGCATGAATTCGGTAGGGTGGGATGTCGCCATAACACCGTACGGGCCCATATTGATAGAAGGGAATTCCAAGTGGGATATGACCATATTTCCGCAGCTGACGGGAGAGGCTCCGGAAGAAAAGTACGGGAAATATTTCAGTAAGAAACGGGCGTGAAGGCGCTGCTCCAGAGTTATCCGGGGATCGCAGGGGGCATCGCCCCGTGGCCCTCATCTTTCGATCGTGCAGCGGAGTTCCCGTTTCGCGCGTTCTTGAAAAGCCGGGCGCCATGCCGGCCGGTTATCCCGCCAGCATCCGTCCGGCAATCATCCGCGTTCCCATGCAGATCCGCTCGCTCCGATTCTTCGCTGCTATGCCGGCATCACCGGCGATTTCTTTGGCAGAAGATCAAGCCGTAATATTGTGGGACTGCCATGTTTAAATATGATATACTATTACCATCGGTCGGATTGGACATAATAGTGTTCGACCAGACGCATCGGGCAATGCGAACGCAACCCACATCCCGCCGCCATCCCACGGGAATTCTGGCGGCATCATAGGCGCCACGGTCGAAGCATTAAGACGTTCGTCTGATAAATCGCGAGGTTAGCGAAGACACCCTCGCAGGTATGTGAGAATATGCCACAAAGAAGACGTCCTAAGAGAGGATCTAGGGCATACGGCCCTAGGAAGAGAGCACAG
>JAEEGL014325625.1_pt1 | contig 36529 bp, 29 predicted proteins | sample 9134231 | NCBI WGS metagenome assembly JAEEGL01 (sample SAMN16246548, study PRJNA631951) | gut metagenome | biome: gut microbiome; feature: rumen; material: fiber-attached | host: Bos | place: Iran: Karaj | collected 2018-10 | reverse complement strand
TATTGCCAGTAAGAAGGAAGTCTGATATAACCTCTGTAATCGGCACCGGGACGATTCTTGTCGATGGCACCGCATCTGGTACATACATAAGCTGCATATCCGTCCTTTGTACGGGTAGGCTCCTGGATGATTGTGTATTGATAATCATGTCCGTTTATGCATGATGAGGTAGGAGCTACGTACGAGCTGGCTGATGATGAGGTTGGAGCGGAAGAGCCTGTGACAGTTACTTCGTCAATTGCCCATGTTCCACCCTGATAATCGGCGACGTATATTTTATAGTTACCGTTAGGAAGACGTAAATTGTCGATGGTTCCTGAAAAAGCACCGTTTTTCACGCCGATGGTTCCCATACCACATATGGTACCAGATGAGTTTCTAATCTGAACAGCTACAGCTTTGGCATCAGTTGTTCCGGATACTGTCATGCTTGAGCCTGTTGCAGAAGAACTGGTAATAACTACGTTCTGGTTTAATGCGGATACTCTTTCAGGTACAACTAATATGCCTATTATTACAAAAATAATTAATGTGGATAATAATAATCCTATTTTATTTCTTTTCATATTTACCCCTTTCAATTAGTGCTGTGTCCAGTAAATCTGGCCATCCCAGTAAACGCCTTGACCTGATCCTGCCTGAACACCGCCAAATGAACCGTCATCAGCTGCATCATATCCGGCATTTAATACAGTTGCATAGAATGAACCCTTTGAGAAAGTCTGGGTTCTGATTTCAGGTTCTGCCCAAACACCATCTTCATGAAGTGTTTTTGCAGGAGCAAAACCGAGTATGAAAAATGATGTATCCGCATTGTTGGCATTTGAACCGGCATATCTGGCAGTACTATCAATGAATTCCATAGATCCATCGGAGTAATGAACACATAATGTCAGGTTATTAGAACCACTTAAAGTATCATCTGTTCTAGGATGATAATATAAAGCATAGATGAGAATCTGTTCGCCATTATGATAATTATAATTGACATCTATTTGTCCAGCTTGTAATAAAGGCATAGGAATGTGATCTGTACAATTCCCATCATTTTCTGGATCTACGAGGTATTGCCATTGAATAACCAATCCGGTACGAAGAATAGTTATATTTCTTGTTGTTCCGTCATTATATGTGATAGTTAGTGGCACCTCGTCATAAAAATTTGATAAAAACTCAACAGTTGCCCTGTTGTTCTGATCATCTATTGTTATATTAACACCGTCGCTTAGACTATCGTCTGCGAGTTCTACGTTTGTAATAAGTCTGGTTGTTACTCCTGTATCTGCGTCTAAAGAGTGTATATCAACTGTCTTCCAACCTATAAATACAACTGCTTCTTCTCCATTATTTCCTGTATTCCAAATAAAGTCGTATCTAATACCGTTTGTACCAAGTCCACCAGTACCAAGGTAGTCATCAGCATCTGCTGAGCAAATGCCAACATATGTGTCTGATGAATTAACGAATCTTAAGATAGTTTCTCCATTTAAGCTACCGTCTATATTACAAAAAGCTTCCAAATGATTGATATAGCCGGTACATATATCCTGAGTGTTCATAATACTTAATGTTGCTCCATAGCCACCGACCTTTACGTTGTCGGCACTGGGAATTGCACCACTAATTATTAGTGATTCCTCTCCACCACCACTTAGAAAAGTTACTTTATCATTTGCAGTATTTCTGATATACCATGTGTCCCCTGATTTAATAAGAATTTCCTGTGTAGAACTTAGCTGATATACGGGGATTGTTGATTTAATTACACCACCTGATGAATCATGTCCCCATGTTACAGTGTAATTTTTGTAATAAATCGTTGTGTTTCCACCGAGATTATTTATGCAGGTTATAGATCCTGTGTAATCAGTACCATCAGTTTTAGCAATTCTGTTCTTGAGCTCTGCAACACAAGAATCGTGATTTTCTGTGGGCATTTCGAATCTTCCATACATAGGAGGATTTAAGAATCGAGCATATAATTCTTCAGCAAGTAGATTTTTTACTGCAGTATCGTCAGTAGCTGTTACAGCATAGGCAAAAATAATGTCGTCTACGTCACCTACTATGGCAGGATCACCCTCATTTTCATAAGCGGACATGATAAAAAGTTCATTATCATTTCTGGTCGATAAATCAGCGGTATACGTTATAGTTTTCTGATCATCAGAAACATGACCACTGGGTGAAATAGTACTGCCATTATATTGTAAATATGTAAATTTTCCTTCACCAATATTGTCTGATATCACAACCTTGATGGCTTGCTCAGCTGTATTTACGTCGAATGCAAATGTTCTTCTGGCACCACCAGCTCCATCTACCGGCTCTAACAGGTCATCGTCACCATCGTATACTGTATAGTTTACATTATCGCCGAAGCCCTGAAGATCAATGACGAGGTTTTTGCTGTCTGGAAACCAAAGCCAAGATCCTTGATTAGTATCTGGATCAATACAATAATTAAATGTTTTCCATGCGTAGTCCGTTGTCATTTGCTGACCTGTTACACCATTAAAGAGTGTTATTCCCTGAGGAATAGAGAGAGGTGTTTGCCCATCTGTCTGAGTACCTATTTCCAGTTTTGCACCTTCTTCAGCAGTTATTGTTGTTACATTAAGATTTCCATACCTAGTGCTTCCTTGTGTAAAATCAGGTGCAATTATGACGCGTCCACCATTATTGATAGTTAAACTTGATATGGTTACGGAGGCACTTATTTCAAATATGCATCCATCAGGAACCAGGACGTTATTAAAAGTGTCACCATCCGTGCTTGCATGATAAACATAATTGCCTTCTTCATCCTGCTCTGTATAACTTGATGCAGTAACATCGTCACTTGCTTTTGCAATAATTCCATTATGCAAAAATAAACCTGTTGCTAATATTAGGGATAAAATGATGGAAATCATCCCCCTAATCCTTTTCCTCATTTTTTTCATAATAATTCGTTTTCCTCCTTATACTTTAAATTGAGTGTCGATTTTTGGGTAAAACACATTATTATGATTTTATCCTCTTAACGAAACACCTACTACTACACCAAAGGTTAGAATCCTACCCCGAGGCAGGGTAGTTTATAGGGTAGGTGCCTATTTATAAGGGTTCTGGGACATATTCATCCATTGTGAAAAGTCATTTTATATGGTATTCTCTTCGTAATATGAAAAAAGGGTTAAATAAGAATACAATCGCAATTTGTCTCCTTGTGGGGGTAGTTTATTCGTGGGTCGGCACAGGATATATGTGCTGGATTTACAGAATGTTGGATTTTTTTCCAGCGTCGACGGTGGAGATATTTACAAATATCTTAGATTATATATTTCAGGCAATCGGTATAATCATTCTTTCCATATACACATGGAAAAAAGGATTTAATCTAAAGAAAATATTCACCTTATCTGTTATTTTTGAGCAGATTTTCATGGCAGCAGCCATACTCGTCCCTGTTCCTTCATTAAAAGTAGTCTTCGGATTAATAATGGATTTATTCTGTGGAATGCTCTTTGGATGTTTCTTAAGTTACCTGACTGTACTTAAGGAGCATAAGAGTATTGTATTCGGTATTGGCTGGTCAATAGGCAGTCTTGCGACATGGCTTGTTTCTATTCCAATGGACGGTGAATTTTTAAAGAGCAGGGTATCTCTTGTTCTTTACTGTCTGCTTGCCATTATTACAATGCTCATCATACATTTCCCTTTGGATAATGTGGAAAAGGAATATGAGAAATCAAAATCAACAAAAATATCAGCCAAGCTGATTGTTCTTTCCATGCTTACGGTTATTATTCTTGAAATCACGAGAAATCTCGGCTTTTTGTATCCTATTTCAAACCTGGCGGACGGGACTGTTAACATGGAATATAGCAGGGCATTCTACGTGGTTGGCCTGATTATTGCGGGTATTGTGTGTGACAAAACGAGACAGGGAGGTCTGATTCTCTGTGTGGGAACTCTTATTTGCCCGTTTATTTCACTTTTGCTTATCAGACTTTCAATAGGAAATAATGCCCTGTGGGCACTTAATTACGCCATAACGGGATTTATTACAGTATACGGTGTCACACTTTTCTCCGATTTTGCCGGGGAAATGTTGTTTCTGGCAGGATTTGGACTATTATGCCGTCGTATCGGTGAGCCGATAGGAGCCTTGCTTGGTACCGTGATGGTAGATACACCGGTTATACTGATAATATTTATCTCAATATTTTTCTTTACTTCAATTATCTGCGCAGCGCTACTGTGGATGAATATGTATCTGCCTCAGCTGACAAGAGCCAGGAATGGTTCATCGAGCGAAGAGGAACGGATGACTTCTTTTATAAATGAGTATGGTTTTTCAGCCAGAGAGACGGAAGTATTCAGAGAGGTACTTAAAGGAAGTTCCAATTCAAAGATAGCAAGTGATTTATTTATTACCGATAATACTGTAAAATTTCATATGAAGAATATATTAAAGAAAACGGGAGCAGCCAACAGGGCAGAGCTCACAAAAATGTTTAATGACATACAGTAATTTAGGAGGATTAGAATATGCAGGGTAGAATTCATTCACTTGAGAGCTTCGGTACGGTGGACGGACCGGGCGTAAGATATGTAGTATTTGTACAGGGATGTCCTATGAGGTGTGCGTACTGTCACAACCCGGATACATGGGAGATGAATGCAGGCACACTGACGGAGCCCGCAGAGATAATAGAGCAGTATGAGAGAAACAAAGGCTTTTACACAGAGGGCGGTATCACAGTCACAGGCGGCGAGCCCCTTATGCAGATTGATTTCCTCATTGAGCTCTTTACTCTTGCGAAAGAAAAAGGCATCCATACGTGTATCGATACATCGGGTATAGCATTTAATCCAAATAATGAGGAGTATGTAAAAAAGGTAGACAAGCTCCTGCCCCTCACAAACCTCATCATGCTCGATATCAAGCATATCGATCCCGAGAAGCATAAAGAACTGACACAGCAGCCTAATGACGGCATACTTGCTTTTGCAAAATATATAGATGAAAAAGGCGTCGATATCTGGATCAGACATGTGGTGGTACCCGGTATCACAGACGATGATGTATATCTTGAAAAGCTCGGATACTTCATCGGCGGTCTCAAGAATCTGAAGGCTCTCGATGTACTCCCCTACCATACGATGGGCAAGCCCAAGTATGAGAAGCTTGGAATAGAGTACAAACTAAAGGATGTACCTGCCATGGACCAGAAGACAGTCATCGAGAAAAAGAAAGTGATCCTCGAAGGTATCAAAAAGAGAAGGAACGAGGACGGAACAGATCACTTTAATGAGGAAGGATAATCAACAATGGAAGACATCAGCAAGATAAATGAGAGAGTAACGGGAAAGACAAGGCTCCTGGCCCTCATCGGATCACCGGTGGGACATTCCGGATCGCCGGCTATGTACAACTACAGCTTTGCAAGGTTGGGACTGGACTATATATACACGGCATTTGATGTAAAGGAAGACGGCGTAAAGCAGTATATTGATGCTATGAGACTCCTCAATATGAAGGGCGGCAATGTCACCATGCCTGACAAGATCGAGGCAGCAAAATATATGGATGAGCTGTCACCTGCGGCAAAGATAATAGGTGCCATAAATACTATTGTCAATGAAGACGGCAAACTCATCGGACATATCACAGACGGTGAGGGATTCGTCAATAACCTTAAGGATCACGGTGTAGACATTAAGGGCAAGAAGATAACTGTGGCAGGTGGAGGCGGTGCAGCTACTGCTATTCAGGTTCAGTGTGCTCTTGATGGTGTCAGAGAGATTTCTGTCTTTAATAAAAAGGACAGTTTCTTTGAGCGTACACTAAATATGGCAGAGAAGATCAAGGCAGCAGTACCCGGCGTTGTCGTAAATGTTTTTGACATAGACGATATTCCGAAGATGACAGAGGAAATCAAATCTAGCGACATATTTGTAAATGCGACAATAGTTGGAATGAATCCAAACCTTGCAGATCAGAGTGTAGTAAAAGATCTCTCTGCATTCAGAGAAGGCCTTGTTGTAGCCGATGCTGTATACAATCCAGAGGAGACCAGGCTCCTTAAAGAAGCAAAAGCAGCAGGCTGCACTACTATCGGAGGCAAGGGTATGCTCCTGTGGCAGGGCGTGTCAGCATTTAAACTCTTTACAGGAGAGGATATGCCCGTAGAGGAAGTAAAAGCTAAATTTTATTCATAAGGATAATGATATGAAAAACATATTTCTCATCGGCTTTATGGGAGCCGGAAAAAGTACGGTAGCGAGACATCTCCAGAAGAGACTCAAGATGAATCTGGCAGAGATGGATGAGCGCATCGAAAAAGAACAGGGAATGACTATCCCGGAGATATTTGAAAAGTACGGCGAGAGCAGATTCAGGGATCTTGAGAGTGAGCTTATCCTGACTATAGGTAAGGAGGGCAACACGATAGTTTCCTGCGGAGGAGGCGTAGTCGTTCGTCCCGAAAATATTGAATATATGAAGAAAAACGGCCGGGTCTTTTATTTAAAGACCAGCCCTGAGACTGTATATAACAGGGTTAAGGACAGCACAAACCGCCCCATATTAAACGGAAATATGAACGTGGAGTATATAGCCGGTCTCATGGAAAAGAGGCGTGCCCTTTATGAAGGAGCAGCCGATGTCACGATTACCACAGACGGTAAGAGCGTCGATGAGATCACGGACGAGATAATCATTGCAATATAGTTAAGCATAAAAGGTGTCAGGCACCTGCGAAGCCTGACACCTTTTTTATTTGTTGTTTTAGTTAATTAACGTAATATTATTATGTAATGTAAAAATTGCACAAAACATCTTACATAAACTATAGATTTCGACAAATTTCACAACAATCCCAATATTCCTTTGACTTAATTTTGTGTAAAGAATATACTTAAATCATAAGTTAACGATTAAGTAAATCAATTAATTTCACAGAAACATCCATAAAACTTAATAATAACGAGAAAGGATACCGAAAATGGCTAAATTTATCAATGTTGACTCACTTCCCAATATTCCCTGGCAGGAGAAGCCCGAAGGTTTAAAAGGCGCTCCCGTATGGAGATATGACGAGAATCCCATTATAGACAGAAATCCTGTTGAAGGTGTTGCGAGAATATTTAACTCAGCAGTTATGCCTTATGAAGGTAAGTTCATCGGCGTATTCCGTGGTGAGCAGACAAACGGTATCCCATATATATATCTTGGCAGATCTGAGGATGCGATCCACTGGGAGTTTGATAAAGAGAAAATCCCGTTTACAGATGAATCCGGCAAGCCTTTCATGCCTGTATATGCATATGATCCCAGACTGGTAAAGGTTGAGGATACATATTACATCATTTGGTGCGGCGATTTCTACGGCGCAGCCATCGGCCTTGCAAAGACAAAAGATTTCAAGACATTTACCCGTATCGAGAATCCGTTTATTCCTTTTAACAGAAATGCGGTACTCTTCCCGAGAAAGATTAACGGCAATTTCGTAATGCTCTCGAGACCTTCCGATTCGGGACATACACCTTTCGGGGATATCTTCCTCTCTGAGTCGCCTGACCTCACATACTGGGGCAAACACCGCCATGTGATGAGCAAGGGCTCTGAGTGGTGGGAATCAGTCAAGATCGGCGGAGGCGCAGCTCCTATCGAGACAGATGAGGGATGGCTCCTTTTCTACCACGGAGTGTCAGGCACCTGCAACGGATTTGTATATTCCATAGGAGGAGCGATTCTCGATATCGACAACCCCTCAATAGTTAAATACCGCTGCCAGAACTTCCTCTTAACACCAGAGCAGTGGTTTGAGGAGAGAGGATTCGTACCCAACGTATGTTTCCCCTGCGCGACACTTCAGGACAATGACACAGGCAGAATTGCCATCTACTACGGAGCTGCAGACAGCTATGTAGGTCTGGCATTTACAAAGCTTGACGAGGTAGTTGATTACATCAAGAAAAACAGCGTAGTCACACCGACAGATACAGAAATCGGAATCAGATAATCATAGAAAGTAATAAAAGGAACGGTTAACAAAATGGCAGAGCTTCATCCTAAATATATTGAGTTATCAAAGAAATATGAGGAGTTAATCTCAAGAAAAAATAAAGTTGACGAGGAATTTTACAATGGCATTTACAACAGATATGTATATCCCGTCCTCACCAGAGACCATATTCCTCTCACATGGAAATATGATGTAAATCCTAAGACAAATCCATATTTCATGGAGAGGCTCGGAGTTAATTGCGTATTTAATGCAGGAGCCATAGAGTTTAACGGAAAATATTACATCGTAGCCAGAGTAGAGGGCAATGACCGTAAATCATTTTTCGCAGTAGCCGAGTCAGACAGTCCGGTTGACGGATTCAGATTTACAGACTATCCCATTCTCCTCGATGACACGTGTCCAGAAGAAACAAATGTTTACGACATGCGCCTTACAAAGCATGAGGACGGATACATTTACGGAGTGTTCTGCTCAGAGAGCAAGGATACGACGGTTAACGATCTCTCTGCGGCAGTAGCTGCAGCAGGCATCGTGAGGACAAAGGATTTAAAGACTTGGGAGAGACTACCTAATTTAAAGACACTTAATTCTCCTCAGCAGAGAAATGTAGTCCTCCATCCCGAGTTCGTAAACGGCAAATATGCTTTTTACACAAGACCCATGGACGATTTCATCGATACAGGTTCAGGCGGAGGAATCGGATTTGGACTCTGCGACGATATCATGAACCCTGTGATAGATGAGGAAATCATCACATCAAAGAGAAAATACCACACCATAACCGAGAGCAAGAACGGTGCAGGTGCGGTTCCTATTAAGACAGACAAAGGCTGGATACATATCGCTCACGGCGTACGTAATACAGCGGCAGGCCTCAGGTATGTTATCTATGCCTTTGTCACCTCCCTTGAAGATCCTTCAAAGGTTATCGCGGAGCCCGGAGGCTTCCTCATAGCTCCTCTTAAGGGCGAGAGAGTCGGCGACGTATCAAATGTCGTATTTACAAACGGTGCTATCGCGAAGGAGACCGGAGAAGTTTACATTTATTACGCTTCGTCAGATACAAGACTCCATGTAGCCGAGACTACTGTGGACAAGCTCCTTGATTACGCGTTTAATACGCCTGAGGATCCCCTTAGAAGCGTGGAGTGTGTGGCACAACGCACAGAATTAATAAGAAAAAATCTGACATATTTACAACAGTAGTTTTATTGTAATTAAAGGCCGGCATACGTTAAAATTAAAGAATGAGTAAACGATTAATTAAAATCACTTTAATAGCAATTTTCATGGTTCTTCTTACATCCTGTGGCAAGGGTAAGACGGCAGCAGTTGTAAACACATACAGCTGGGAAGAAGCTGATGTATATGAAGCCGAGGACGGAACATTATCCGGTAACTGCAAGGTTTCAAATACTGCATCCGGATTTGGCGGAACAGGTTACGTGGACGGATTTGCCGATGACTGCGACAGCGTGACCGTGACCATAGAGATAGCTGAGGACGGCTTCTATGATTTCGATTTTGTATCGGCATCAAGTGGTGGAGATTATAAAGAAAACAATGTGACTGTAGACGGCGAGAGCGTAGGCGTCACAAGTGTACAGAGCAGTACGTTTACCGATTCCATATTAGAACGAGTTTATCTGACGGCCGGTTCCCATGAGATCAACGTAAGCAAGTATTGGGGCTGGATTATGCTTGATGAGATAAAGGTAAAACATTCAGACGATATTGACCCTTCAATATATGAAGTAAACAGAACGCTTTGCAACCCGAACGCATCGGAAGAAGCCCAGAGATTATACAGCTACATGTGCGACATGTACGGTACAAACATTATCTCCGGACAGGTTGCGGAAGGCATGTACGGTCTTGAGAATACCGCAATTTACAACGAGACAGGCGAGTATCCTGCAATCCTCGGACTCGACATGATGGAATACTCTCCGTCGAGAGTAGCTCATGGCTCAGTAGGTAATTCCGTTGAGTCAGCTATCGGCTACTGGAACCAGGGCGGCATTGTAGCATACTGCTGGCACTGGAACGCACCTGAGAAATATCTGTCAGGTGTATGGTACAGTGGATTCTACACAGAGCATACAAATATAGACCTCGCCAAAATAATGAACGGTGAGGATGCTGAGGGATATGATCTTCTCATGGAAGACATAGATGCAATAGCAACGCAGCTTAAAATTCTTCAGGATAACGGAGTACCCATTCTCTGGAGACCACTCCATGAAGCGAGCGGAGGATGGTTCTGGTGGGGAGCATCGGGACCTGATGCATACAAGCAGCTATACACACTGCTTTATGACAAGTTAACAAACGAGTACGGATTAAACAACCTGATATGGGTATGGAACGGTCAGTCAGCTGACTGGTATCCCGGCGACGAATATGTGGACATCATAGGATGGGATATTTACCCGGGTGAGCATGTTTACACGGCTCAGACCAATACATTCCTTGAGGCTGCATCAATATCAGATGACCACAAGATGATAGTTCTCTCTGAGAACGGATGCCTCTTTGATCCTGACCTGGCATTCAGGGACGGAGCTACATGGGGATACTTCTGCACATGGTGCGGAGAGTTCGTCCTTAAGTCTGAAGGCCACAATGTATACGGCGAGAAATACACAGAGAAGGATATTCTCGTGAAAGTCTACAGGGACGAGAGAGTTATTACCAGAGACGACCTGCCGGACCTTAAGACGTACCCGATAAACAAGTAAACAGGTGGTGATGAGGTGAACGATTTCTTTGCCACTGACGGACCTTTCTTCACATTCTTTATGAAAGCGGGACAGGTCATCATATTAAATGTAATATGCATACTAATGTGCATACCGGTCATAACCATAATACCTGCGCTGTCAGCATTTTATTACAGCATGATAAAGTCTGTTCGCCGGGAGAGAGGATATGTCCACAAGGAATATTTCAGATCCTTTAAACACGGATTAAAGAAAGGACTGATACTTTCCCTTATATACGTGGGACTGGCGGCAGCGGTCATAGTCAATCTCTATATAGTAGATGAGACAAATGTGACATACATCGCTGTATACCTGCTGGTGCTGATAGTTTTGGCAATGAGCTTTGTGTATATAATCCCGGTCCTCAGCCGGTTCAACATGAAGCTTAAGGACATGATTAAGCTTGCCATGAACATGAGCATAAAGCATTTTCCCACAACGGTACTCCTGGTAGCAGGACTTTTCATAACAGTATTTCTGCAGATAAGGGTTTTGCCTATGGCGACCATACTGTTTCTCCCGGGAGCGTGGTGTTACATCTCCACATACCTGATAGAAAAGGTATTAAAGAAATACATGGAAGAGATAATTAAAGCCGAGGGAAATCCTGACGGCGATACAGATACCTGGTATTTAGAATAATAAGGCGAGTAAATTAATGAAGAAAAATCAGATCAAAAAAGCTTTTAAGAAAACAGTCTCACTTGTGATGGCGGCAGCAGTACTTGCAACAGCTCCGTCGATTACAGCAAAGGCAGAGACAGATCTTACGGTTTATGATTATGAGAATCTTGTCAGTACATATTCTGTAGACGATTCGATTCCTTCATATCAGAATTATGTTTCAAAATTCCCCGCAGATTTCAGCAAGGATGAGGTGATAGTCACATCATCCGATTTGTCACGTTATGAGAATGACGGCGTTTCGGAGGAACCTGTTGTTTATACTAACTATAAGGGTGTGACAGGTGACAGTATCCTTTCTGACGAAGAGACACTGATGGAGTATGATTTCACAGTGGACACAGCGGGATTTTATTACTTCGAGCTTGAGTACTATCCTGTAGAAGGCAAGACAAGTGAGATAGAGAGAGCATTCTTTATCGACGGAGAGCTTCCATATGAAGAGCTTGCAACCGTTGAGTTTAAGCGTATCTGGGTGACAGATGTCACTGAGACATATGTTGATTCAAACGGTGTCACAGTAAAAGTATGGGACATGGATAATCAGGGATTTGAGATTAAGCCTGAGACCATCGAAGCTCCCGAGTGGGTGACAACATATTTCTATGATTCAAACGGATATATCACAGAGCCCCTTGCTGTATATCTTGAGGCAGGTAAGCATACAATCACAATGATGTCCCAGAAAGAGCCTATGCTCGTACACGAGATCAGATTCGTGCCTACAGAAAAGCCTCTTGATTATGCAACAGTTAAGGCAGCCAATGACCAGGCAGGAGCATCGGCAACATCAGGCCAGTCAGTTCGTATCGAGGGCGAGAATGCTGTAAAGATGTCTTCCCAGATGCTTTATCCCAGACAGGATCAGTCATCGCCTGCAGTATATCCTTCAAGTGCAAAATATCTTCTTAACAATACAATAGGCGGTACCTCATGGCAGGATGCAGGTCAGTGGATTGAGTGGGAGTTTGATGTTGATGAGTCAGGCTACTACAATATCTCAACATTCTGCAAGCAGAACTTTGTCAGAGGTATTGATGTATGCCGTAAGATTTACATCGACGGAGAAGTTCCTTTCTCAGAGATGAATGCTTACGGTTTTGGCTATGTCCAGAACTGGAGAGAGGAAATCTTTTCAGACGAGAACGGCAACGCTTATGATTTCTACCTTGAGAAAGGCCATCATACAATCCGTATGGAAGTAGTCCTCGGTGACATGGCAGACATTATCGCTGACGTTCAGGAGACTGTTCAGCAGCTTAACGAAATCTACAGATCTGTAATTTATGTAACAGGTGTATCACCTGATATCTACAGAGACTACCAGATTGATTCAACACTTCCCGGACTTAATGCACAGCTTCAGGAAGCCAAGATGGGTATCGATACAGCCATCATGAGACTTCAGGTTACAGCAGGCAACAACTCAGATAAGCTCACAGTCCTTAAGACAATGAGCGATCAGCTTGAGGAACTCATTGAGGACGGCGACAGATTCCCGGAAGTAATTTCCTCATATAAAGTAAATGTCCGTGCATGCGGTAACTGGATTACACAGGTGCTTCCCCAGCCTCTTGCAATCGACCGCATCATGATTTACTCATCTGATTCTCATACAAAGATTGCATCAGATAACTGGTTCTCAAGACTCATCTACGAGATCAAGAGACTGTTCTACTCATTCATTATTGATTACAACCAGATTGGTAACATCGCAAAAGAGGGCGAGGATACAACAATCATCACTCTCTGGGTTGGTACAGGCCGTGACCAGGCCAATGTTGTTAAAGCCCTTATAGATGAAAACTTTACTACGGCGACCAACATAAGCGTCAACGTCCAGCTCGTCGATATGAATACACTGCTGCGAGCGACCCTTGCAGGAGAAGGACCTGACGTAGCTATCCAGGTAGCCAATACATCGGGTATCGCCGGAGCCGTACTTAATACAGGTAACGATACGCCTGTTAACTACGGACTCAGAAGCGCCGTACTTGACCTGACCCAGTTCAGTGATTACGAGGATGTAATTACTAGATTCTCAGACAGTGCTGTTGTACCGTTCTCGTTTAACGGTGCTACATATGCGCTTCCCGATACACAGACATTCCTCATGATGTTCTATCGTAAGGATATTCTTGCAGAGATTAATCTTGATGTACCAACTACATGGGATGAGGTTAAGGTAGCAATGACAGTCCTTGCCAAGAACCAGATGGAGTTTGGTATGCTTCCTTCCGAGCAGGTATTTGCAATGCTCCTGTTCCAGAACGGCGGAGTTTACTACACAGAGAACGGTGATGCGTCGGCACTTGATTCCGATATCGCTGTATCAACATTCAAGCAGTACTGCGAATTCTATACAGATTACAAGCTTGATAAGGCAACATCTGTTGAAGAGCGTTTCCGTACAGGTGAGTGTCCGATTATCATAGCTGACTATACCGTATACAACAACCTGCAGGTATCGGCTCCCGATATTGCGGGACTCTGGGATTTCACTGTAGTGCCAGGTGTTGAGAATCCTGACGGAACCATTAATCATACAACAGGTTCTACAGGACTTGCCGATATCATCATGGCCAACACAGAGCACCCTGATGAGTGCTGGGAGTTCCTCAAGTGGTGGACAAGTGCTGAGACTCAGACACTGTATGCAAGAGAGATGGAGAGCTTAATGGGAGCTTCCGCAAGAGTTGCTACAGCAAACCTTGAAGCCCTTGCAAACCTCTCATGGCCCATCAAGGATTACAAGGAACTAATCGAGCAGTTCTCACAGGTTCAGGGTATACCTCAGGTACCCGGAGGATATTACACATGGCGTAATGTCAACAACGCATTCTACACTGTGACGACAGATGCAGCATCGAGCGGAAGGACATATACCGCAACTCCGAGAGAAGAGCTGATGGACAAAGTCCTCTACATAAACGATGAGATTGATTACAAGCGGCTTGAATTTGGCCTGCCGCTGGCTTCGGATAATTAAGGGAAAGGAGTGGCCCGGTGGCTAAGGAAAAAACAGAAAACGAAAAAAGCATAAACACTCCTTCAGTGCAGTACAGCGCAGATACTATAGTTGACGCCGCAGAACTTGCCGCAAAGCAGAGAAAACTCAGCTATCAGATTAAGAGAAACAAGGAATCGTACTTGATGATGTTCCCGTACTTCCTGCTGTTCTTCTTCTTTACAGTACTGCCTGTAGCAATGTCGATGTTTTTAAGCTTTACAAACTTCAACATGCTGGAGTGGCCGACATTTGTAGGATGGAGAAACTACATCAAGCTTTTCCTTGAGGATGACATATTCATTGTGGCACTTAAGAATACCCTTATCTTTGCGGTAATAACAGGTCCCATCTCGTACATGCTCTGTCTCCTCTTTGCATGGATTATCAATGAGTTCAAGGGAGTGCTCAGAGCATTCCTTACACTTATATTCTACGCACCGTCTATCTGTGGTAACGCATATCTTGTATGGAACCTGATTCTCTCAGGTGACCGTTATGGATACTTAAACGGTATTTTATTAAAGCTCGGTATTATCAATGAGGCTAAGCTCTGGATGCAGACAGAGAAATATGTCCTCCCCGTACTTATAATAGTACAGCTGTGGCTCTCACTCGGTACCGGATTCCTTTCGTTTATTGCAGGTCTTCAGACTGTTGATAAGAGTCTCTACGAAGCAGCAGCCCTCGACGGAGTCAAGAACAGATGGCAGGAGCTCTGGTATGTAACACTTCCCGCCATGAAGCCCCAGCTCATGTTCGGTGCCGTAATGCAGATTACCCAGTCGTTTGCGGTAGCAGATATTTCAATCAACCTGGCAGGTAACCCTTCGGTTAACTACGCAGGTGCAACCATAGTAACCCACCTTCTCGATTACGGTTCTACCAGATTTGAGATGGGTTATGCATCAGCCATCGCTACGGTACTCTTCCTCTTAATGGTAGGTACCAACAAGCTGGTTCAGAAGATACTCGGAAGGGTAGGTGAGTAATTATGGCAAAAGAGAAATTACAGAAAACCGTAAGCCCTAAAACAGAGCGTCCCAAGAAGAGATTATTCAAGAAAAGAGCAAAGCAGCTTAACCGTTCGGTAGCGGGAAATACACTGCTTTTCGCCATAATGATTATCTGCGGTATATTCATGGTGCTTCCGCTTGTAATGATTATCAACAATGCACTTAAGCCCCTGGATGAACTTTACCAGTTCCCGCCCAAGATATTCGTTAGAAATCCTACTCTTGAGAACTTCTCGGATCTGTTCGTACTGATGAACGATTCGTGGGTACCTTTCTCAAGGTACATATTAAATACAATCATCATCACCGGCGGCGGTATGGTAGGACATGTAATCGTGGCATCACTTGCCGCATACCCTCTTGCCAAGAACAAGTTCCCCGGCAAGGACATCCTCTTTAGCATGGTAGTCCTCTCGATGATGTTCTCATGGACAGTTACACAGATACCTCAGTATCTGATCATCAGCTGGCTCCATATTAACAACAATTATCTGGCACTTATCCTGCCTGCATTTTCATTCGGTATGGGTCTTTACCTGATGAAGCAGTTTATGGAACAGCTCCCGGATTCACTTATGGAATCAGCCAGACTCGACGGAGCAAATGAATGGATTATCTTCTGGAAGATAGTCATGCCAAATGTTAAGCCTGCATGGCTGACACTTGCAATATTCCAGTTCCAGCAGATGTGGGGCAATACAGGTTCTCTCTTCCTCAGAGATGAGCAGCTTAAACCCCTGCAGTTTGCACTTCAGCAGATTACGGCCGGCGGTATCGCCAGAGCCGGTGCTGCAGCAGCGGTTACATTTATTATCGCGGCAGTACCCATTACATTCTTCCTGATCTGCCAGAGTAATGTACTTGAGACCATGACCACTTCGGGTATGAAGGACTGATAAGGAGCAGCTTTATGAAGCTAAAAAGCGTTTTGACAAAAGTAACGGCACTGGCAGCGGCAGCAGTGATAGGTATCGGAGCATTTTCAATACCTGTACTTGCTGACGGTGATGTTCCGTATACTACCTACAATTACAACTACTGGGGTGACATAGTTTATACTCCTGCAGCTTACGAGCCTGACAAGGTTGTAACGGGTAATAACCTTATTTACAACGGTGAGAGTATAGGCAACTTCTTTACTCCCCAGGATATATGTGTATCTGATGCGGGCCTTATATATCTTGCAGATACAGGCAACAACCGTATCGTTGTCATGGACGGAGATATGTCGAATGTCATAAATATTATTGACAGTTTTGACAACGACGGAGTAAAAGATACATTTAACCAACCTTACGGAGTAGCAGTATCCGAATCAGACCAGATTTATATTGCAGACTCTCAGAACAACAGAGTGGTAGTACTTAATCAGGACGGCACCCTTGCAAGAATAGTTGCTAATCCTGTATCAGAGTCACTTGAGGACGGATATGTATTTGTACCTCTTAAGGTTACAGTCGATTACGCAGACCGAGTTTACTGTATAGCTCAGAACATGTTTGAAGGAATCATGGTATTCGAGACTAACGGTCAGTTTGCAGGATTCTTTGGAACAATCAGTGTAGACATTACGCTTTGGGAGAAATTCTGGAGAAAGCTCGCAACAAAAGAGGAGCGTGCAAAATCCCAGCTCTTCATTCCTACAGAGTTCACAGGTATCGATATCGATCCTGACGGATTTGTATATGCTTCAAACATCGATGCAAACGGACTTCAGGGTGTGAGACGTCTTAACCCCAGAGGCCAGGATGTAATTAAGAAGGGTACAAACGATAACCTTGGCGGTGACCTTCAGATAGCTGGTTCTACAGATTATGCGGGACCTTCCCAGTTTACCGATGTGGTATACAGAGAGAACGGTATTTACAGCTGCCTTGATAAAAAGCGTGGAAGAATATTTACATATGATCACGAGGGCAACCTCCTCTATATATTCGGAGGCCTCGGAACCCAGATGGGTACATTTAAAGTACCTGCATCAATCGAGAGCGTAGGCGGAGACCTTATCGTACTCGATTCAAGCAATGCTACTGTTACATACTTTAATGAGACAGAGTACGGCAGACTCATCAACCAGGCAGTATCTCTTCGATACGACGGAGATGAGGAGCAGGCAGTAGAGCTTTGGAAGCAGGTGCTCTTACTTGATGAGAACAATGAGCTTGCAAATACAGGTATCGGCAAGGCATACCTTACAGCCGGTGACTATGTGCAGGCTATGAAATATTTAAAGATTGGTATGGCGAGAGATTACTACTCTCTTGCATACAAGAGATACAGAAACAATATTCTTACTGAGAATGCCGATGTATACATGACGGTAATTATCGTTGCTGTAATCGGTCTGTATGTCTGGTCAAAGGTTAAGAAAAAAGTAAAGAAATCCGGAAAGGAGGTAAAGTAACCGTATGTCAAAATATTTCGGTAAAGACAAATGGTTTTCTATGCTCCGCACGATAACCCATCCCATGGATGAGTTCTACTGGATAAGGCACAGAGAGAACAGAGGCAGTGTGCCCCTTGCGATACTCATGGTATTTATTTTCTCATGCTGCTTTACTGCAAACAGACTCTTATCAAGCTTTGTCGTTAATGATATTGACTCAAGAACAGTAGACAGTCTGTTTGAGCTTATCGGTGTGCTTGTATTTTATCTCCTGCTCTGTGTCAGCAACTGGTCTATCACCTGCCTTATGAACGGTGAAGGCAGACTTAAGGATATTGCCATTGCAGTAGGATACAGCACGGTACCTATCAGCTTTATACTGATACTTGCGACAACAATCAGCCAGTTTATCGCAGATGACGAGCAGGCATTTTACTCTATCATTCTTGTGGTAGGTGTGGCTTACGGCGTCATCATGATGATTATAGGAATCATGCAGGTACACAACTATACTCTGGGCAAGACACTGCTCACAGTGTTCCTCACATTTGTGTCACTGCTTATCATAGTATTTTTAATACTGTTACTTACAAACCTTCTCGGTATGGTATTTAACTTCTTTAAGAGTATATACACCGAGTTGATATTCAGGACTTAGGAGGCAGACGATGGAAGAAGAAAAGAACTTAAACAACGCGCCTGCAAAAGAGTCAGAAACTGTAAGTGAAGTACAGGAGACCGAGTCAAAGGAGATGAGCTCCGAGGCTGTTAAGGTCAACATGTACGCCATGGAGGATAAATATACTAACAATCCTAACTTTGACAACGAGGAGTTTATGCGTTACTGGACTCCTGCAGAGAGAAGGAGGAGAGTAAGGGCAGCCAACAAGGTTAAGAAGGGCAAGAAGGTCAGAAAGAAGATGACCAAGGTAGGAAAGATTGTCCTTGGCGTTTTCGGAGTGGCACTCCTTTGTGTTGTACTTTACTTTGTTCATTACTTTATTCATTACGTTCATTATGATGAGTACAAGAAATATCTCTCATCATACGAATATGAGGAGGCAAAGGCTTATGCCCCTCTTACTGATACGAGTAACGATGTACCGGGATTTGAGCTTGCGGCAGAGACAGAGTACTTAAAGCTCTACACTGACAGGGCTACTGCAAACGTTGCCGTATATGACAAGAGAAACGGCGAGGTAATGTACGCGAACCCTCTTGATGCAGATGATGATACAGTTGCAAATGCAGCAAACATCAACATCATGAAATCCCAGTTCATTCTGTACTATTACAATACAGATGTGGTTTCAGGTACATTCAACTCATACACAGACTGTGTAGCCAAAGGCAAGGTTTCCATCGAGGGACTTGAGGACGGCTTCAGATATATCTACAACATAGGCGACGGAAATGTTATGTTTAACATTCCTCTCGAGTACAGAATTAAGGATGACTACCTTGAGGTATCAATCCCTGCAGATCATATCGAAGAGCTGGGACCCGGATATGTATACAGAATACAGCTCCTCAGATATATGGCAGCTCCTTCATCAGACGACCTCGGATACATGGTTGTACCTAACGGTTCGGGAAGCCTTATTAATTACAACAACGGCAAGACAACTGCGGCAGCATACTCCCAGTATATTTACGATATCGATCCTCTTGCAGCAAACTATACGACACTTGAGGAGACAGAGTCAGTAAGACTTCCTCTCTACGGATTCTGCAACCTTGACAGCTCAGTGCTTGTGACGGTTGAGGATTCTGCCACAAACTGTGTTATCACAGCAGGCGTATCGGGAGTTTACTCTGATTACAATTATGCTTATCCCACATTTGTTTATCGTATAACGGATAACCTCCGTATGTTCGGCGATTCCACTACAGATGTATATGTAATGGAACCGGAGCTTTACCAGTCAAATGTGTGCGTCAGATATACAATGCTTACCGATGAGTATAGCGGATATTCAGGCATGGCAAATTATTACAGGGAGCGCCTTGAAGCAGAGGGCGTACTCGTAAAGGACGAGCAGGCAGAAGGCGATATTCCTTTCTACTACGATGTAATCACAGGCGTTAAGGAGATAGGACATTTCCTCGGAGCCCAGTACCTTCATACATTTGCAATGACTACATTTGACGAGGCGGCTGTCATGTCAAATGACTTTGCAGGTGCAGGAATCAGCAACCAGGTAATGAATCTTCAGGGCTGGTTTAACGGCGGATATTATCACGACGCTACCGACAATGTGGTAGTTATGGGCAAGCTTGGCGGCAAGTCAGATCTTGCTTCACTTAACGAGACACTCAGAAATAACGGAGGAATCCTCTACGGAGATGTAGCTCTTCAGAAGGTTACATTTGCGGACAAGTGGTTCCCTTACAATAAAGTGGCATCGAGATATTACGGTGCAGGATATACGGCAGCATTTGGTCTGATCAATCCTACAACGCTTCGTAATACTTCGGGACTCGGTTATACAGAGAACAGATACAATCTCTTATCACCCAAGTTCCTGCCGAGGTATGTCGATAGCTTTATTGACAAGACAGAGAATATTTCAATAGACGGATATTCATTAAGAGATCTCGGATGTGTTGTTGCATCTGATAAAAAGCGTACATGCATGATAGACAGAGAGCAGGCTCTTGATGTCATCATCGGCCAGTATGAGCTTCTCTCTGCTACAGGCAGAAGCCTCATGACAAACCAGGCCAATGCTTACACATTCGCATATACGACAGATATCTTAAATGCACCTTTATACGATACGAGATACGACATCATCGATGAGACAATACCTTTCTATGAGATGATTGTTCACGGATACATCGATTACTCATCAGACCTTCTTAACTTTAAGAATGCAGATGATATGGACAGTGAGGTACTTCACTTAATAGAGACAGGTGCTTCTCCTCATTATGTATTTACAATGGAGGAGTCAAGCCGCATGAAGATGACAGCTCTCAACTGTTTCTATACGACTACATACGACGTATGGAAAGACAGAGCAATTGATGTCTACATGCAGGTTAACGGTGCCCTTAAGTATGTATCGGGATGTGCAATAGTTGATCATCAGTTTATTAGTGAGGATGTACGCAGAGTCGTATATGATAACGGCGTATCAATCATCGTCAATTATTCCGATGAAGAGATAACCCTTGACGGAACCGTTGTTCCGGCAAAGAGCTACGGATTGGAGGGAATCTGATATGGATAGTCTTAAGCAGCTTAAAAAGCCTAAGGAGACCGGTTCTAAAAAAGAGAAGAAAAGTCTCACCCTCCTTCAGAAGAGAAGCATGACAGGATACCTGTTCATACTCCCCTGGCTCGTGGGATTCCTGATTTTTTATGTGAGAGGTCTTGTTCAGACTATAGAGTTTACTTTCTGTAATCTGACAATCAATCCGGCAGCAGGCGGATATACACTGACGCCGGTAGGCTTTGACAATTACATTTACGCATTCAGAGTTCATGCCCAGTTTAAGCAGACACTCGTTTCTTCCATAGGAAACATGCTTGTGGATGTGCCCCTTATTATATTCTTCTCGCTGTTTATGGCGATGATGCTTAATAAGGAGTTCCCCGGAAGAAGCATTGTGAGAGCAATTTTCTTCCTCCCTGTAATACTTAACTCAAATGCGATACAGGCAGCCATCGAGCTCTCATCTACAATGATGAACGGAGGTGTGGCTACCCAGGCAACAGAGATGGCCCAGTCAGCAGGAAGTGCCAACGTGGCATTCTCCATGGACTACCTGATAGATATGTTTGTCAGCCTCGGTATACCGGCATCACTCCTTGAGTATGTTACGGCAGCCGTAGAAAGAATCAACGATATCATCAAGGCCAGCGGTGTCCAGATAGTCCTCTTTATAGCAGCTCTTCAGTCAATACCTTCATCACTTTACGAGGTTGCCAAGATTGAGGGTGCCACAAGCTATGAGACATTCTGGAAGGTAACATTCCCCATGGTTATGCCTCACATCATCACAAATGTGGTTTATACCATCGTGGATTCGTTCACCCAGTCGGACGTACTCGACCTAGCATACAATACGACGCTTACAGAACTTAACTACGGACTCGGTTCCGTATTCTCGCTGATATCGACGGTAATTACATGTATCATACTCGTCGTCGTCGTGGGCTTCATACAAAAGCGTACGTTCTACTATAACTAGGAAGGAGGATATGAAAATGGCTAAATTTACAAAAATGTTCTCCGACCCCCTTGAGAGAAAGATAGCATTAAACCAGTTAAAGAACATACTCGTAACATTTGTTAAGGTTGCAATCCTTGTAGGTGTAGGATACGTAATCGTATCTCCCCTCATAGGAATGTTTGTCAGCTCCATAGCATCATCTGAGGATATTTACAATCCCATGATGTATGTACTGCCTCAGCATCCCGGTACTGATAAGTATCAGCTCGTGCTCCTCAGACTTGATTATTTCAAGACAATCGGAGCTGACCTGATCTACACAGGTACACTTACCATTATCCAGCTCTTTGTCTGCTCGATGGTAGGTTACGGATTTGCGAGATTCAACTTTAAATTTAAGAGCATACTCTTTGCTTGTGTGGTTGTGATGATTGTCATTCCTTCATACACAATCATGCTGTCACTGAGACTTACATTCCAGCAGTTTGATCCGTTTGGCCTCATGACACTTATAAACGGCAGGAGTATGAACATGATGAGTACGGTTACTCCCATGTACATAATGACATTCCTCGGATGCGGTGTGAAATCGGGATTATACATCTATATTTTCAACCAGTTTTTCAGGGGATTGCCCAAGGAAATCGAGGAGGCTGCGTTTGTCGATGGAGCGGGAGTATGGTATACTTATTTCCGTATAATGCTGTTAAATGCAATGCCTTCAGTCATTACAGTTACTGTATTTTCGATAGTATGGCAGTTCAATGACACATTCTACGCAAACCTCTTCCTGCTGAGCGAAAATGTCGTAATCAGTAAGAAGATTTCAACACTGGCTTCTGTAATAGCAAACCAGGATAAAATCCTGAATGTAACGTTCCAGAAGCAGTATACGAACGCCGGTATCATACTGGTTATCCTGCCGATAATACTGATTTATGTAGTCCTGCAAAAGCAGTTTATCGAAGGTGTGGAACGATCCGGTATCGTCGGTTAAACATGGCTTTTATCCTGTGAGGGATTTAAGTATATACTCAGAAAAATTTTTAGCAACAACTATAAATGTAAAGGAGGATGAAAGAGTTGAAGGCAAAAAAATTTTTAGCAATGCTCCTTGCGGCTATGATGACTTTCTCTCTTGTTGCCTGTGGTGGAACAACTGCAGATCAGGGAACAAGCGGAAATGAAGCAGAAACCCAGGAGAACGCAGAAGCAGATGCTGCTCCGGCAGCAGATGTGACAATCGAGAATCCCAGCATTGACTTTTCTGACGGTCAGATCGGATTCCTCGGAAATGATAAGGTAATCAACCCCAGTGGTGATGATTCCGTGATTCAGGCAGGCGAGTTTAACGGCGTGGCTGCAGCACAGATTACACCTCAGGGCAAGAATCCCTTTATCGCAATTCAGATGGACGCTCTCGTAGGCGATGCAATCGGTGATGTTGCTTCCGTAGCTGTAACAGTAGGAATCGACTCAGGCGATGGCAACTTCTATGCAGCTTCAGGTAGTCTGTATGAAGTAATCGGAGGAGCTAAGTCAGGCGGTACAACATGGTCTATCTACAAGGAAGACCTCAATCCCAGAACTATCGTTCACGAGCTCTCAGGAGCCGCAGCAGAGGGAGACTACATGGTACTCTCAATGGAGAGCGATGTAGCAAGAGACAACGGCCTTGAGCCCGCAGGTCTCTACATCCTTGACATCACATTCCTTGATGCGGACGGAAATACAATCGAGGCTGATTCTTCAGCAGAGTATGCGGATGCTTCAGCAGGTGCAGACAGATCTAACCTCTTCGGTATAGCAAATGCTATCACAGTTGATCTTGCAGGTTCAGGCGACGGATGGAGCCAGATTGGATATCAGGATCTTACAGAAGAAGAGATGGAAGCTCTCTCTACACCCGGATCAATCGTAGAGATTGAGTACGCTTCAGAGACAGGTAACATGTGGATGGGTCTCTCAGGAGATTCATGGCTCAGAGTCGGTGTAGGAGACTGCGACGGTTCAGGCCAGGGTTATTCATACTACAACAATTCAAGAACAATCGCTCAGATTACATACGAGGATATCGTAGCAGTTTGTGGTGATGATTCATCTAAGTGGGGTCAGATCTTCATCGAGTCAGACGGTGCATTTGAAGTATATTCAGTTAAGATCGGACAGCAGGCTCCCAACTACACAATAACAGGTGGTATTGATATCGGTCTCGCAGGCAGCGCAGACGGATGGGCACAGATTGGATATGACGTAGTTCTCTCAGACGAAGCTATCGAGAAGCTCCAGACACCTGGTTCTATCGTAAAGGTTGAGTACTCAGCAGATACAGATGATATCTGGATTGGTCTCTCAGGCGATGCTTGGAACAGAGTAGGTGTAGGCGATGCAGACGGCAGCGGCGGACCTGATGCTATCTCAGACGGAAGTGTTGCTTATGTAACATATGACATGATCGCAGAAATCTGCGGTGATGATTCATCAGCTTGGGATACAACAATCTTCGTTGAGTCAGACGGTGCATTTGAGGTTTACTCAGTAACAGTTGGTATGGCAGCAGAGCTCGTACCTGTAAGAAATACAGTTGAGTTTGATGGTTCAGCAAAGGCTGACGGATGGGCACAGGCAGATGTAATCGCTGACCTTATGGCAGATGATGTTGCAGAGCTCCTTGTACCCGGATCTGTAATCACAATCAACTATACTTCAGAGTCAGGCGAGATCTGGCTTGTATTCCCTGATTCAGACGCAGGCTGGATGAGAGTCGGTGTAGGCGATACAGACGGCAGCGGACAGGGCTATGCAGCATACAACGGAACTGTTTGCCAGATTCCTTTCGAGATGATTGCAGATGTACTTGGCGGTTCTGATATCTCAAGATGGGGTGGCAGAATCCAGGCTGAGGCTTCTACAGCATGGGAAGTTTACTCAGTAACAATCGGTCAGTCAGACTACGTGGCAGATTAATATAAACACAACACCTAAGGAGGAAAATATTACTAATGAAAAACATTAAGAAGTTTTTAGCATTAGGTCTTACAGCAGCTACAATGCTCGCTATGACAGCCTGCGGTGCAGGTAACGGCGGAGCAGCAGGCGGCGCCGCAACAGGAGACACAACAATTTCCACTACAGCAAGAAACATGGTTATCGGTTCATGGTGGAGACAGTATTATGCAACAGGCGATGTGCTTGAGGATTCTGCTGACTGGACAGGTGCTCAGTTTGCAGATGACGATGATGATGCAAAGCATGCCGAGAAGGAAGTAAACCAGAGAGTTGCACTTGCAAAGTTTGACAAGGTTGCTTCTATCAAAGAGAACATGAACATCGACTTTACTTGGGTTAACCTCACATATGACGGAACAAAGGAGTCACTTAATACATCTGTACTTGCAGGTGCTCCCGACTGTGATGTCTACATGGTTGACGCAGGTATGGCTATCCCCGCTCAGGCAAACGGTCTCCTCGTAGATCTTAAGACTATCGTGCCTGCAGATGATGACCTCTTCACAAACCAGACAGTATTCTCATACCTTGATCTTGGTGATGACAAGGCCTGCATCCTTAAGGTACAGGGTGGTCTCTCAAATACATATCCTCTCGGATTCAACCTCCAGATGCTCGAGGAGAATAACCTCGAGGATCCCAGAGATCTTTGGGACAGAGGCGAGTGGACATGGGATAAATTCCTTGAGTACTGCGAGATCCTGACACAGGATACAGACGGTGACGGCCAGATCGATCAGTACGGATACTGCGGATTTGCAAATGATACACTTAACGAGCTCCTCATGTCTAACGGTACTGCAATTGCAGGCGGCCAGACAGAGACTCTTACATCAGCTGCAACAGGAGAAGTTCTCCAGATGTTCCAGGATCTCTACTCTCCTGCACATGCTTATCCTTATGATTACTACTATGCAGGCGGAAATGCGTCAGACTCAATGAGAAACCAGTACAACGATGGTACAATCGGATTTTTCCCTATCGCTGTATGGATTCAGAATGCTAACGGCAACTATCCTATGGACAATGGTGGACAGGGTAACCTCGCATGGGATACAGTATATGTTCACTGGCCTGTAGGACCTTCAGGAAACAAGGATACAAACCCTGCTGTTAACGCATCAGGCGGTAACTTCTTCGTAATTCCTGCCGGTGTTGAGGAGCCCCTCAGAGTTTACTACTTCCTGTATGACCTCTATAACTGGTTCGACGGCGACACATCATTCAGAGATGATCCCGCAACAGCTACATGGTGGTACAACGAGACAGCTAACAAAGAGGACATCAAGGAATCTAACTGGAACCTCCAGCTTGACTGCCTTGCAAGACCCGGAATGGAGCTTTACGATTCACTTGGTGTAGAGTTCGAGCTTGAGACACTTATCGACGGTACAACAACACCTGCTCAGTGGCAGGAGACATACAAGAATACATTCCAGGATGCACTTGATGCTACATTCGGAAACTAATTCTTGAATAGCATAAACACATGATTTAAGGCCCGCACCCATATTTCGGGTGCGGGCTATTATGTGTAAATCAAATCAGAGGAAGCAATGGAAAAATTTAACAGCTTATTTGGCCCGGATACAATGTTTGCCCGGTTTATGAATAAATTGTGGGACATCATATGGACAGGATTACTGTGGGTACTCTGCAGTCTCCCTGTTGTTACCATGGGTGCTTCTTCATGCGCAGCCTACCAGTGTATTATCACTGTGGCCAGAGGGAAAAACAGTGGAGTGACAAATCTGTTTTTTCAGGTATTTAAAGAGAATATTAAGACGACTATAGTCTTAAAGATTATCGGAATACTTTTTATCGCATGGCTCGGATTTGATATTATCTACCTTTACGGATACGGAACAGATTTTTCGAGAACACTCTCGTTTATCCTTTATATAGTGCTTGCACTTTATATCATGGTAGTATCGTATCTTTATCCCCTTACATCAAGATTTGATGAGAGCAGATTTACATTATTTAAGCTCAGCTTTTATCTGACATTCAGATATTTTCTGATGTCAATTGCAGCCCTCATCATATTCCTGGTATGCGTATATGCAGTATATGCAATGCCATGGACCATATTTTTAATGCCGGGCTTTTACTGGTATCTCGTAAGCTTTCCGGTTAAGAAAGCAATCGGCATGATGGCAGGAGACAAGGACACGGATGAAGATGAGGAAGAGTTCATACCTAAGAGAGATACAAAGAAAAAAGAAGAAAAGAAACAGAATAAGGAAGAAGATACAGAAGAAGAGAGAAAGCAAAGCAGGAAACGAAAAGACCCGGATGACCTGGACGACATAAGAAAGGCAACTCCGGAAGAAATCATGGGGCCCAAGACAGTTAAGGTCAAGAAGAGAAAGATTAAAAATCCCTGGAAGAAAAAGGATGTTGGTCCCGGAAGAGTTGATGTATACAGGGATGAGACAGGCGAGTACGATCAGGATATTTACGGCAGGGCACCTGTCGAGATAGAGACAAAAAAGGATGAAGGTCCAGTAGATAAGGTTATCGACAAAGGCTAGGAGGTACGATAATGGAACCGGCACTTATAGCAAAAGACGGTATGGTAAACCGTGGTAATTGGGGGAGAGTTAAAAAAGTAATGGATAAAGCAGCAAACGGAGAGCCGGTGAACATCGCTTTCCTTGGAGGTTCAATTACCCAGGGATGCAATTCATCTGTTCACGAGAAGTGCTATGCGTATCTGACATATAAATGGTTTGAAGAGAAATATCCAAATAGTAAAGTTACCTACATAAATGCAGGCATCGGCGGAACAACAAGCCAGTTTGGTGTATCGAGAGTCGATAAGGATGTATTTTCAAAAAAGCCTGATATGGTCTTTGTGGAATTTACGGTTAATGATGAGAATACCGACTTTTTCAAAGAGACGTATGAGGGACTCATTAGACATATATATTATCATGAGTCAAAACCTGCGGTAATGCTGATTCATAACATTAAGTACGATGACGGTGCAAACGCGTTCTCAAAGCATATCGAGATAGGTAAGTATTATGAACTGCCTTGCTGCAGTATTATCAAGACAATGTATGAGATGGTTAAACGCGGCGATGTGAAAGCGCTTGATGTGACCACCGATTATCTCCACCCCAATGACAGAGGTCATCAGATACTTGCCGATGTAATAACTTATTATCTGAATGAGATTGATAAGGACAGAGTCATCGAAGAATATTCTTTTGAGGAAGTTAAAGAGCCCCTCACAAGAAACGAGTATGAGAAATCAGTGAGATACCAGTGCAAAGATATCAATCCTGTATCAGACGGATTTACAAAGGACGAGAGAGAAAAGGAATATTTCACTGACAATTTCAAGGGTGGCTGGACAGCCAAGGATAAAGGTGCATCCATAACATTTAAGGTAAAAGGTACGGGTGTTGCTGTTCAGTACAAGCAGACACCGAATAAACCTGCACCTGTCGCAAAAGCAGTGATAGATGGTGACGAAAAAAATTCTGTCACACTTGATGCCAACTTTGATGAGGACTGGGGAGATAACCTGCGCATAGACAATATCCTCGTCCACGGCGAAGATAAAGAACATGAACTGAAGATTACGATTACAGAGGCCCATGACGACGATAAGTCGGAATTCTATCTGCTTTCGGTAATTGGTTCAAGATAAAAGGAAAACAATGAGTAACAAGATTTTAATTTTAAAACCTGTAATTAAAGAAAAAATATGGGGAAGCGAATCCTGGGGCGTATCAGCCTACCGTGATGCAGACTGTCTGATTGACGGTGGCGAATATGACGGAAGGACACTTTCCGATTTATGGAAAAATGTTCCGGAAATTTTCGGAAATGCAGATTATCCCGAGTTTCCTCTTCTCACAAAGATAATAGATGCCAAGGATGACCTCTCAATCCAGGTACATCCTGACAACGATTATGCATTGAAATATGAAAACTCTCTTGGCAAGAAAGAATGCTGGTATATTCTGGAATGTCCCGAAAATGCATCGCTTATCATAGGCAACAAAGCAAAGGACCATGAAGAACTTTGCGACATGATAAACAATGGCAGATGGAACGACCTCTGCAATGAAGTACCCGTGAGAAAAGGTGATTTCCTCCAGATTGACCCGGGTACACTTCATTCCATAAGGGGCGGATTTGTAATACTCGAATCCCAGCAGTCCAGTGATATCACATACAGAGTATATGATTTCGACAGAGAGACAGACGGAAAAAAGAGGGAGCTCCATTTAAAGCAGAGCCTTGATGTAATAAAAACTCCGGGTAAGTACGGTGAATGTGATATAATTCATACGACAGACAGACCTGATGAGAAACAGCTCCTTGAATCAAATGACTGCTACAAAGTCTGGAAGATGCACATAACGAAGGATACGGATTTGTCTCACGAAGAGCCTTTCCTCATATGCACAGTGGCAGAGGGAGAAGGAATTGTGGACGGAAGACCGGTTAAAAAGGGAGAAAGCTTCATCATTCCATGTGATGTTAAAGATGTTATCGCATCCGGAAATATGCTGCTCATTATGTCTGCTGTATAATCAGTGTAAAAAAGGGAGAGAGAATAAATGACATTTGAAGATCTTGAACCGGGAAATCAGATATCGCTGACTATCTCGAATGAGAGAGGCAAGATGCAGGTTTTCACAAAAATAGAAACCATCGTGGACAATTCCCTGGTGGTAGAGCCACTTATGGTAGACGGAGTGATAGTAAATCTTCAGGGTAATTATGAAGTGGAGATGCTCGTCATCCGGGCTGAAGGAGAAGTTCCTATCTACTGGCAGAAGGTCAGGATAGACAACAAGCTCTATCATGATAAGGAATGCAATGTCATCACGTCCAAGCTCCCCGGAGTAAGACTTAACAGGCGGAGCTGTTTCAGGGTAGGTATCGCAGCCCAGGTCAAGGTAAACGGTATCGGCTCCGAACCTATGAACCTCAATCTAAGGGACCTGTCAGCAAACGGTTTCTCATTGGCTGTACCAAAGGACCTGGAGATAGAGTTTCATAAGAAACTGACCATAGAATATCTGGATCAGAGAAATCAGACATTTTTCGAGCTGGGCGGCAGGCCAATCAGAAAAAACGAGATGAACGGCATGGCTATATACGGAGGAGTCCTCGATCGGAGGATGCCAAATCTCGAGGCATATTTAACCCAGAAGCAGATGGAAAACAGACCAAACTCAAGGAAACAAATCTAATATATGAAAATACTTATAATTGGCGGCACTTATTTCGCGGGCAGATCATTTACAAAGCTCCTGTTAAAAAGAGGAGATGAGATATTTCTCCTTAACAGGGGAAATGTCCCAATATCATCACCGGGAATCGTCTCAATAAAAAGTGACCGCAGGGATTATGATAATATAAAAACCCGTATAGGTGAACTTAAGGAAAATGGCGGCATACCTGATCATATGGATGCCGTCGTTGATTTTTGCGGGTACCAGAAGGGCGATATTGAGGGGCTCATATCCGTACTCTCATTATCGGGGATCTCTTTTGACAGATATATTTTTGTCAGTACATGTGACGTCCTCATGCATGGAACCGGGGAGGTATATGATGAGGACGGTCCCAAAGAGGACAGGCTCATTGAAGGGGATGTAGGTCTCTATGTAAAGGGCAAGGTTGCTCTGGAAGAAGAGCTTGTATCAAACGGATGTAAATATACAATCTTAAGACCACCGTTTTTGTACGGCCCGTACAATTATGCTCCAAGAGAGAGCATATATTTCAAATGGATACAGGAGATGGGTCAAATAGTCTACCCTGTTGATGCAGACGGCAGATTCCAGATGGTATATACAGATGATCTGGCTGAAATAATATACAGATGCATCGGCAATCCGGCTGCTGAGAACAGAGTATTTAATGTATGTGGCGAAGAAGTATATGATTACAGGTCATTTACCGATGCTCTTGTAAAAGGTGTTGGAAACACTTTTGACATAGCGGATATAACAACAGATGACTGTATATCAGGGGAAGTACCGATGCCATTTCCCTTATATATGAGTGAGAGTAATATATATATAGGCGATAGGATAAAAGATATATTTGATGAATTTACACCTTTAGATAAGGGGTTAAAGGCTTGTTATGACTTTTATGTAAACCGAAATGTAAAATAATATTGATTCATATTCATTTATTTGACAATATTGTCGGTTTAGTATTGTTAAAAAAGTATATATATTTAAAAGTGAATAAATGGTATAGTTTAAAAAGCACTTTTTATAGTAAAAAGGGACAAAAAGTAATTTTTAGAAGTATAAAGGAGACAACAGTATGAGAAACATGAAGATGACCGGTAAGTTTGCTGTCATTATAGGGCCTCTCGTAGCTATCATTATCGGACTGATAGTATGTTTGGCTACAGTGACAAACTATGTTGAGACAAATATGGAAAAGGCGATTTATGATGAACTGTATAAATCAAGCAGTCTCCTCATAAATGCGGACAGAGACTTTTATCAGGCCCTTGTCGCCGATCTTTATATGAACGAATGTCTGGATGATCTCTCAGATGAAGAGCTCGCACAGCAGACTGCCGAGTATGAAGACAACTATGTACAGACCCTTGAGAGAGTAACAGAGGCAATGGACATAGTCAGAGGAAATAATGAACTGTTTACAGAGTACACGCTGGCTTTTCTCACAAAAGAGAACGGAGACTCTGATGTATCCGATGATACCAGAACACTTTCAGATCTCGAGGAAGATTTTAACGGACTGTATGATCAGTGGCTCGCAGCATTTAATCCTCTCACAGGTGAGGGATCGTTCGGTGAGCAGATGGTATATTTCAACTCTGCAAGAGATGATCTTAATGCAATGGAGGATCTGATGGATGCGTATGCAATCTACGAGATGGATCAGATTGAAAATATGAAGAACAAAATCCTCAACTCAATCTTCCTTGCAGCAGGTGTTATCTGTATAGTTTCACTTGTACTCCTCTTCAGAGTAGTTATCTACATTGTGAAGAGTATCAAAAGTACAAGGGATAACATCATCAACCTTGCAAACAAGAATCTCGCATTTACACCTAACTGTGTGGCATCAAGGGATGAGATCGGATCTATGTCAAAGGCTACTGTACAGCTCTATGACACATTGAGAGAGATCATGGGACTCATCAATGATACTTCCACAGAAATCAACGCAGTATCAGACAAGCTCAATACTGCATCACAGGATGTAGAGAGAGCTACCGGTGAGATTTCTTCCGCAATCAACGAGATCGCAGAAAATATCTCAGCTCAGGCTCACGAGACAGGCAGTGCTTCCGAGCAGACCAAGATACTCGGCGATATAGTTGTCACAAGTGCTACCACATCGGAGACACTTGCAAATGTCAGCTCTTCTATCGGACAGACCATTAATGACGGTATAGAAGTAATCGATACACTTCTTCACGATACAGAAGCCAACAGCATCGCATTCGAGAATGTATTCGACGCTATCGATGCCATGGCCGGCAGCGCTTCAAAGATTGCCGAGGCCAGCGGACTGATCTCCAGCATCGCAGCCCAGACAAACCTCCTCTCCCTCAATGCTTCAATCGAGGCAGCAAGAGCCGGCGAAGCAGGACGTGGATTTGCGGTTGTTGCTGATGAGATCAGAGGACTCGCTTCCCAGTCGGCAGATGCGGTATCTACCATCGACAACATGCTTAATGAACTTAACGAGAGTGTTGAGACTACAGTAAAGCAGAGAGATGCCGTGAGAAAGGCTATCTCAAAGCAGGAGGAGAGTGTAAACTTAACAGGCGAGAAATATGCTGCTATTGTTGAAAAGATAGAGTCAATCAACAATGAGGTACATACTCTTGATGAGCTCAGCGTCAACATGGACAAGAGCTGCAATGCTGTTGTCAGTGCAGTCAACAACCTCACCGATTCGGCTGCAACATGTGCTGCCAACTCTGAGGAGACAAGTGCTTCAACTGCATACGTACAGGAGTCTATGTCTGCTGTAACTGCAACAAGCAACGATATGAACGAGCTCGCTGCAAGACTTAAGGATATCCTTTCAGAATTTGATTTCTAAAAAATATAACTAGGAGTAAGTAATGTCATTTACTTCCGGATTGTTTTTGATAGGAATATTACCCTGGTTCATGGCTATGTTTTTCCTGCTTCGCGGGAAGGACATAGCCAAAACCATTATGGTATTCCTGATGAACTGTATATTCTATATATGGGGAGGCGTGGAAGCCTTCGTTTTTTTGTGTTTGTATTCGCTGGTTATCTGGTTATTTACCACGATTATCAGAGTTGCAAGAAACAAGGTGTCGACTGTATGCTTTTCTATAGCTGCCACAGGTCCTCTTATCTTTGTCAAATATTTTAATGACACAGGTCTGTTTGTTCCCCTTGGGATATCATTCTTTACATTTCAGGCAATTTCTTTAATAGTGGATACTTACCGGGAAAAGATTACGAAGAAAGTGTCTTTACCGGAAGTCTTTTTGTATTTAAGTTTTTTCCCTACCGTTACGAGTGGCCCTATTATCAGGTTTGAAGAATTCAGAAACGGACTAACAAATAAAAAATCTTTTGATTTCGCAAAATCATTTGAGAGGATTGCAATCGGACTTTGCAAGAAAGTACTTATTGCAGACAAGCTTGGACTCCTCGCAGACTATTATTTTAACGGTACAGCTATAGGTAATCATTATTCTGTAATAGGATTATGGATTGGTTCCATTGCCTATACGCTCCAGCTTTATTTTGATTTCTCCGGATATTCTGATATGGCAATTGGAATAGGAAACATGATGGGATTTGAAATCCGTGAGAACTTTAACAAGCCATATACTGCATCAAGCATTTCTGATTTCTGGAAACGATGGCATATATCCCTTACTGCATGGTTTAGGGATTATATTTATATACCCCTTGGAGGCAACAGGTGCGGAAAAGGCCGTCATATATTCAATATGCTGGTTGTATGGCTGATTACAGGTGCATGGCACGGAGCAGACCTTTCGTTTATCATATGGGGACTTGGATATTTCGTGCTCCTTACACTTGAGAAATATGTACCGGTTATTAATAAGACACTTAAGGGATTCTGGGGACATTTATATACACTGTTTTTCGTAAATCTTCTCTGGGTGCCTTTCAGGGCAGCAGACTTAAAGCTTACAGGTGCGTATATAAAAGGAATGTTCGGACTTGGGGGAGCGCCAGGAGTAATACTGGAAAGCAGGACTATAAGATTTCTGCCGTTCTTTGCGTTGGCTGTACTTTTATGTTTTCCTTTGGAAAAACTATATAACAGATTTGGTGACAAAAAAGTATTTGTCTTTATCAGAAACGGAATGATAGTATTATTTACTTTGATGGCCATATGTGCCGTAGTAAATGCAACATACGCTCCGTATATTTACGGAAACTTTTAGGAGAGAGATTTGAGAGAAGCCATAAAAACAAAATGGCATATTGGACTGATTATTATCATGATGTTTTTCCTGTCTGTAATGTCATGGAAAATATCTCTGCATACGATATCGGAATCGGTAAAAGAGTCAGGAGATGTAATCACGTCGGTTAATACGAAGTGGAGTGTGTATCAGAGACCTAATTTATCCAAGGCTGATACACTGGCTACATATTTTGTAATGGGTGAGATCCCTTCCGTGCAGGTAATACTCGGCGATAACAGGTGGCTGTTCTTTAAGAGTGTGACAGACGGAGATTCAGTGGCAGATTATGAAGGAACAAATTCATTCAGCGAAGATAAGAAATTAGATATTCTCGCAGATGCCCGTTTCGTATCTGATGAGCTTGAAATCAGAGGCATAGGTTTTGAAATCCTGTTTATTCCAAACAAGGAGCATGTATATTCGGAATATATGCCGGATACATATAAACACTGCGATGCATCAAGGACAGATCTGCTTGTGGACTATCTTGCAGGAAACGGAGTGAATGTGATTTCAGCAAAAGATGAATTGCTTGAGCTTCATGAAACATATGAACTTTATTATCCCCATGATACCCATTGGAATCAGCTCGGCGGATATGTAGGTACAACCGTTGCTCTTGCAGGACTTGGATATGATATGCAGGATTTAACCGAGCGAACATATACAGCGTCTCCACTTAAAGATAATTATCACTACGGCGCCGATGTGGACCTGGCCAGAATGGCAGGAGTAAGAACGGTATTTAATGATGATCTTGATTATGAGATAGACGGAACGGTCGTTCCTGACTGGCTCGAGTATGGAGTAACCCAGGATACAACGTTTGTATCCCATATGCATAATGACTCGGCAAATATACAGGCAAGCGTATTACTTGTAGGTGATTCGTTCCGCACAGCCATGATACCGGCTCTGTCAGAACAGTTTACTGATGTATATATTGTCTCAAGAGAAAATTATGACAGCAACATGCTTGATGAGATAAATCCTGACTATGTCATAGCCGAATATGTCGAGAGGAAAGCAGAAGAGATAAATGACATAATTAATCTGATAGATTAAGTCCGGTTGATTAACAGATAAAAGGGGAGTTGAGGATGAAAAATGAGAATGAAATTGTATTATTTGAGACCGAAGATAAGGAAATAAAATTAAATGTTACAATTGAGCAGGACACAGTATGGCTTAACAGAAATCAAATGGCGGAACTATTTGATAGGGATGTTAAGACGATAGGCAAGCATATTAATAATGCTATAATTGAAGAATTAAGTGACCAAGTGGTAGTCGCAAAATTTGCGACTACCACTCAACATGGCGCTATAGAAGGAAAATCTCAAACTCACATGACGGAATATTATAACTTGGACGTTATCATTTCCGTCGGCTATCGCGTCAAATCTAAGCGGGGTATCGAATTCAGACGCTGGGCCAACATTAGTTATGACTCTTATTAAAATATAATTAATTGAGGAAGGAAAAATGATAAAAGTTTTATTCATCTGCCATGGCAACATTTGCCGAAAGTCCTAGAAGCCGCACAGATAGTATATTAATGAAGAAAAAACAGGGCATTTTATACCTTTCTTATACCTTTTGCGAGAAGTACATTCGCGTTAAATAATTATACTATTGGTCCAATGACAACAAATAGAAAAGTGATGTATGATTTCAGTATCATTAAGTATTGGGAGGTTTTGCTGATGAAAAGTGAAATAGTATTGTTTGAGACAAAAGATAAAGAAATAAGCCTATCTGTTCCTGTGGATGGAGAAACGGTATGGTTGAATCAATCACAGATGACAGATCTTTTTAATGTAGATAGATCTGTTATAACAAGACATGTTAATAATATTTTTAAGGAAAAGGAATAATATGAATGAATAGAAGAATTTTATGTATTGGTGGTTCTCCTTGTGCAGGGAAGAGTACTGTGGCTGAAAGAATTTCGAAGGAGTATGGAGCATATTATTATAAGGTTGATGATCATATTGATGAGTTT
>JAEEGL012203181.1_pt1 | contig 36530 bp, 33 predicted proteins | sample 9134231 | NCBI WGS metagenome assembly JAEEGL01 (sample SAMN16246548, study PRJNA631951) | gut metagenome | biome: gut microbiome; feature: rumen; material: fiber-attached | host: Bos | place: Iran: Karaj | collected 2018-10 | reverse complement strand
TGATTTTAGAGTACAGGTAAGAGCTTATAAAGGCGAAGGTGCAAACAGGCGCTACAGCAAGTGGAGTGATTTTGCATATGGCAATACACAGGGAAACAGACCGGCAGCTCCCAAGGTTGTAGCAGGTACATCACATCAGGTGGATGATCACCATGAAGTTGATTTTACATGGCAGCCTGTTGAAGGAATCAAAGAGTACAGAGTTACCGTATGGTCTAAACTTCCTGAGGAATCTGAGTACACATACAAAAACACTATAAAGACAACCGACACACATATTTCATGTGGTGCTCAGGATTATGTTGATTACAGGGTCGGTGTAGAAGCACTCGGAGAACAGGTTATTGACGGAGCAGTTTATCCTGCTGACAGTGATATGAGCGAATATGCTTACGGGCAGATACGCTGATAATATAAAACATTTTATTTAAGGGGTTTCTATGGACAAGATAGCGGTACTTATTCCGTGCTACAACGAAGAGAAGACTATAGCTAAGGTTATACGCGACGCAAAGGCGGCGCTTCCCGAGGCTACGATCTATGTATACAACAACAATTCCAAGGACAGAACGGCAGAGATTGCTGAGGCTGAGGGCGCTGTTGTAAGAAATGAATATATGCAGGGCAAAGGCAATGTTATCAGACGTATGTTCAGAGAGATTGATGCTCTTGTATATGTAATGGTAGACGGAGACGATACCTATCCCATGGATTCCGCTCCGGAGATGGTTGAGCTTGTGCTTAATCACAATTCGGATATGGTAGTCGGTGACAGACTTTCTTCAACATACTATCAGGAGAACAAGCGGCCTTTCCATAACTTTGGAAACAATCTTGTAAGAGGCAGTATCAACAGACTTTTTGGTTGTAACGTAAGGGATATCATGACGGGCTTTAGAGCATTCAGCTATGAGTTCGTTAAGACATTCCCCGTCCTTTCCAAGGGCTTTGAGATTGAGACAGAGATGACAATTCATGCTGTTTATAACAACATGCAGATTGATAACGTGGTCATTGATTACAGAGACAGACCTGAAGGCTCAGAGAGTAAGCTCAATACTTACGCCGACGGCTTTAAGGTACTTAGAACGATCGCAAGACTTTACAGAGATTACAAGCCCTTTGGCTTTTTCTCGATCTTTGCACTGCTTCTTGCCATCGTAGCCATTGTATTCTTTGTGCCGATTCTTACAGAGTATTGGCAGACACATCTTGTGCCCAGGATACCTACTTTGATCGTGTGCTGCTTTATTATGCTCGCGGCGGTTCAGAGCTTTTTTGCCGGAGTTATATTATCAACACTTGCGATCAACAACAGGCGTGAGTTTGAGATGCAGCTCAATATGCTTCAGAGACATAAAGAGACTGACTACAATAAATGATAATGTGTTAGTGTGAGGAATAATGTCAGGTTTTTTTTCAAAAAATAAACTTGGATTTTTAAAAAAGTTTTCCAAGGATTTCGTGTTCAGCGTGCTTGCGCTGGTCATATATAACGGTGCGTTGCAGCTTTTTATCTATCCTGGAATGGAATCCGCGATGGGTAAAAAGCCCTTCGGCATCGTTCTTTTTTTGATTTCCGTGGTATCAATCATGGGTGCGGGATTCGGAACGGCGGCCAGTTATTCCAGAATGATGGCCAAAAAAGCCAGAACACAGGAGAATGGGGATTACAATATCTTCCTTCTCATAGTTACTGTCATATGTATACCGGTCACATATGCGGCTCTTTACGTGAAAAATATTCTTAAAGTTGAAGTTTTTATTCCGGTTCTCATACTGATGGTACTTACGGTATATAGATATTATGCAGATGTACAATATCGCATGGATATCCGGTTTAGGGATTATTTCCTGTTCTTTACGGCTGTAACCGCAGGGTATGTGATAGGTCTTTTTGTCTATCCGTATCTTGGAAGCTGGACCTGGGTACTAATTCTGGGAGAGATGTTCGGCCTGGTATTTACTTATTTTTCCGGAAGGATATTTAAGAGTCCTTACTTCAAACTGTCGGATAGTTTTAGAGCCAACATGAAGTCCGTTTGGTTCATATCATTAAGTAACCTGCTTGCGGCGCTTATCCTCCATTCCGACAGGCTGCTTATCAGTCTGACAGTCGGAGAGGAAGAAGTTACTATATTCTATACGGCAAGTGTTATCGGCAAGATAGTGGCTCTTTTGACAACACCTCTTAACGGCATTTTCATCAGCTATCTGACCAATTACAAGATAAAGCTTACAAGAAAAATATTTTCTGTTGTGACCGGAGCCGCTTTGCTCATCACTTTTATCGGAACTTTTGCTTGTATGTTTGTATCGGACATTTTTGTAAAGATCAAGTATCCTGATGTCTACGCGGATGCAGCCAAGCTCTTCCTTACCGCTAACCTTGGTCAGCTGCTTTATTTCATATCAGGATCGCTCATGGTTGTGATCCTGCCCTTTACGGGAGAGAAATTCCAGCTATATATAAACGGAGTGTATGTGGCTTTGTTTGCCGTTATAGTAATTCCCGCGGCAATAATGTTTGGTTTATCCGGAGTTGCCATGGGACTTGTACTTGTTAATATCCTTAGGTTCGCCATCGTTTATGTTATAGGAATGATCGGAGTAAAAAAAACCGAAGAATAAAAATATTATTGAACACCTGAAAAATACTGAAAAGAGGGTGCATACCGCAAATGGTATGTATCCTCTTTTTTTATAATAGTTGACAAAACATCTTTTGTGTTATATGGTTAATTACACAAGTAATTAACCAATAAACTAAAGGAGGTAATCGGTGTGCTGGATAATTTAGGCGAAGACAAATCAATCTATCTACAGATAAGTGAAATGATAGAGGATGAGATACTGCGAGGCATACTTAATGAAGAAGAGCAGGTTCCGAGTACTACAGAGCTTTCCAAGTTCTATAAGATCAATCCGGCAACTGCGGCTAAGGGTATCAACATTCTGGTGGACAAAGAAGTACTTTATAAGAAAAGGGGAATCGGTATGTTTGTACAGACTGGAGCAAAAGGAAAGATAATTGAAGAGAGAAAAAAGAACTTTTATGAGACATTTGTAAAGAAGATAATCACTGAGGCCAAGCTTATCGGAATAGATAAGCAGGAGCTTAAGAAAATGATAGACCAAAGTAATGAAGAATAAGACCTTAGATTAAAAAGGAGACAATAATATGAGCATATTATCCGGAAAAAATATAGTTAAATCATACGGCAAAGAAAACGTACTTAAGAATGTAAGCGTTGAAATAGAGACAGGTAAGATCTACGGACTCATCGGAAGAAACGGTGCGGGAAAGACAACTCTTTTATCCATTCTGACTGCACAGAATCCCGCTTCGCAAGGTGAGATCACATTAGACGGAAAGCCTGTTTGGGAGAACGAAGAATCTCTTTCACATATCTGCTATTCGAGAGAGATCTCACCCGTTACGATGTTTGGCCCCAATACTCTTAAGGTAAAAGAGTATCTGGCTACGGCAAGGGCCTTTTACATAAATTGGGATGAAGCTTATGCAAAAGAACTGATAAAGCTCTTTAATATCGATGTCAAAAAGAGGATCAGTAAGCTTTCAAAAGGTATGCTTTCGGCAGTGACAATTATCGTGGCGCTCGCAAGCAAAGCGGACATCACTATCCTTGATGAGCCCGTCGCGGGACTTGATGTTGTTGCGAGAGAGCAGTTCTACAAGCTTGTTATAGAAGAGTACAGTGAGACCGGAAGAACTTTTATCATCAGTACTCACATAATTGAGGAAGCAGCATCATTGTTTGAGAAAATTATCATCATAGATAAAGGAGAGATTAAGTATCAGGAAAACTTAGATGAGCTACTTTCAAGAGCGTATCGTGTAAGCGGTGATACGGATGCGGTTGATAAGGCTACGGAAGGATTTAAAATCTATAATCCCGAGAGCCTTGGAAGAAATAAGGTTGTTACGGTTCTTGCGGATAAGCCTGTTGAGAGTTTTGGCGAAGGAGTACAGGTTGAGCCTGTATCACTGCAGAATCTTTTCTACGCAATGTGCATGGGCGAAAGAAAGGAGGCGTGAGTAAATGGGCGAACTTTCTAAGAGAGCAGCCAAGTATTATTTTGTGCAGGGGGCAAAGCAGGCTTTATTTGTCCTTGCATTTTTGGCGATGATAACAGTATTAAATTGTCTTGTATTTGTTGATGGAAGTGTAATGGATTCCTTAATGGATAACATAGGGAGTTCAATTCGTTATGGATCCTATATGATAGTCTTATGTAATTTCATGTTTTCTGTATACGGACCCAATTGGTATGACAGCATAGCGCTTTCTCTTGGCTGTAGGAGAAAAGATATTTTTATCGGAGAAATGATCAAACAGGTGATGTTTGTGCTAAGTGATTTTATAGTGCTTATCGCATTGGCAACGGTTGCTAAACAGGAATATATTATAGTCCTTATCGGATTCGTTGTCTTAGGGCTTGTAATGGGACCACTGGGGTTGATCGTGGGTCATAAGATTAAAAGAATCGGAAGAATAGTGGTCGTTGTTACAATTATGATAGGAGCATTTTTTAGTGCAATGTTATCAAACATTATAGCGATGAGAGCAGAGGCTTTTATAACGGAAGGCAGTCCGATGACCGGGTTTGTTATCGGTTTTATTATTGTAGCGGCAGTGCTATATACACTCTTTGAATTTTGGGCATATAACCTCAATAAAAAGAGTATGGTAGTTTAATGAGGAGAATATATATGAGTAGAGACATTAAAGCAATAGCAAGACTGAAAAAGCTGAGTGAAATATATAATTTGTTGATTATTTCATTTATTGTTCTTTTGGTGCTGTTTATCGGATTTATTTCGGGAGACGATGACATGGGAGCAGGAAATATACGCATACTCATTGCTACATTGATTTCGGGAATATATGTGGGAGTAAATTTATTTATTAAGCTTATTACCATGGCCGATGAGATAACCAGAGGTCTTACCTTTGGAATGACAAGGAAAAAGCTGTTTGTATTGGAAAGAGTGGCGGATATTGCCGAGATACTTGTGGTAGCATGCATAGCTTTTTTGCTTATCGGAAGAGGAAGTATGATAGTTAAACTAATTATACTTGTTTTTGGCTTATTTAACTGGGTAGAAGGTCTTGCCGGAAATAATATGATGCGATACGGAAAGAAGGCTTTTTGGGTATATTACATTATTTATTTTGCTGTTATATTGATTTTTCCCAGAACTTTGGGGGCGTCAGACAAGATTGTAGAAATAACAAGATTGTTCATGGACTGGATAAGGGGAGCGGTTTCGGGACAGCCTCTATTATGGACGGGAAGTATTATCTTTGCTATAGTAGGACTGGTGGTTAACTGGATTACTTTCAGAAGGATACCGGTTAATTATTCGATTTAGGCTTTTAAATAAAAGAAAAGAGGAGATGAAAAAAGTCATGAACAAGATTAAAGACAAGGCAGAATTTATCAGATTGTTACTAGTGTTTGCGGCAGTGATGGCAGTGATGGTCATAGTATCACGAGTTACGGGACCATGGGCGGCATCGGTTGGGGTAGATCTTCCGATCATTGTGGTGTCATTGCTTCTTTATGTTCCTATGCTTGCCATAGTACTTATCTATAGCTTTGTAAAGGGGGATAAGTTTCTTGAATCCTTTGGGATAAAAAAGATTAAGATAGGAACGGTATTTCTTTCGATACTTCTTGCATTTGTAGCAATGCCGATGGGATGGTTTGCAAATGTGCTCTCGCAGTTATTTGTGCCTAATGTATTCGCGCAAGCCGCGGAATCAATGTTTGAAGGATCGCTATTGCCTGTTTTCTTCGCGATGGCAATTATGGCGCCTATATGTGAAGAACTGTTGATGAGAGGTTTTTTTCAAAACAGATTCTCTAAACTCATTCCTTTTGGGGCATCCGCAGTACTTACAGGGTTCTTATTCGGTGTACTGCACATGAATGTAAATCAGTTTTGTTACGCTTGGATTTTGGGTATAATTGTTGCATATGCAAACAGAGCAAGCAGAAGTATGTTTACTTCTACTATCATGCATATGGTATTTAACAGCTTTGGGTTTGTGGCAATGCTGATATCAACAAAAGTTGTTCAAGCAGCGGGAGAATCATTGGCAGAAGGCGCAGAAGCATACAGAGCGGATATGTCATATATGGCTGTCAGTGCTGTCATAACAGGAGTACTCGCAATTATATCTTTCTTCCTTGTTCGTCTTGTTATCAAGGCTATAGCTAAGCATGAGGGAACAGATTTACAGGCTAACGCCTAACGCTTTATAAAAATACTATCATGTCAGGCTTGAAAAAGGAGAGAGTTGTGGAAAACAAGGTTTTTAATAAAAAAGAATTTTTTGCCATATTGGCTATATTTATATTGATGATTATTGCAGGATTAGGCGGTACATTAGTGCTTGGAATTGTGGGTGCGTTCACCGGGATTATATTTCCGGGGATTGTAACTTATTTGGGTTTCCTTATACCTGCGCTTGCTATAGTTATTGCATTTAACAGAAAAGAAGGAAGCTTTTTACAGGCATTTGGATTTAAGCCTATCAGTTGGAAGATCGTACTTCTTACGGTTCTCTTGACTGTTGTTTCTTATCCGATAGTTTTATTTATGGATTTATTGTCGCAGTTGTTTGTTCCAAATATTATCGCGAGCACGGCTGAATCGCTTGTCGGAAGCTCATCGGTAATATTTATTTTACAAGCTGCGCTGATCGCTCCTATCTGTGAAGAGATACTAATGAGAGGCTTTTTCCAAAACAGACTTGCTAAGGTTTGTCCTTTTATTGTAGCTTCCATTGTTTCGGGATTTTTGTTTGGAGCGTTCCATATGAACTTAAACCAATTTTGTTACGCATGGGTTTTGGGAATTATATTCGCTTATGCTAACAGAGCAAGCGGAAGTATTTTCACGTCGATCATCATGCATGTGCTGATCAATGCATACGGTGCGATAACTACCGTGATCGAGGTGGCAAGATATTCAGCTATGGGCACAACATGGGGCGAAGTTGCGGAGAAAGAAAGAGCAGATTCTTCCAATATGATCCGTTATATCATAATATTTGGCATTCTTTCGATTGCTTCCGTAATTCTTACCCAATTGGTGATTAAAAAGATTGCTGAGCAAAGAATTAAAGAGGCCCCGGTAAAAGAACAAGCAGCATAAAACATAAGCATAACAGAGCGTTTCGTAGCAGTACGGGCGCTCTTTTTATAAAGAGATTCGGAAACCTTACAAAAATGTAAGCTTAGAATATCGATATGTAAGATAAACCACAGGAAACTCAGAAAGGTATTTGATACTATATATACAGTGAAATAAAACTGCGTTAAACTTTTTACATTTTTTAGAATCAAAGTATTGACAGAAGAAAATAAGAGTAGTAAAGTTACTACGACAAGTATAGTACAGCTATCGTACTACGCGTAACAATGTATTAGAGGAAATCATATTATGAAAAAACTTGTAGTAATAAAGGATGTAAGCAAGATATACAATCCGGGAGAGAATGAGGTCAGGGCGCTGAATCATGTCAGCCTTACAATAGGAGAGAGAGAATTCGTAGCCATCATCGGTCAGTCGGGTTCGGGTAAGTCAACACTTATGAATATGCTTGGATGTCTCGATACACCGACCAGCGGTAAATATTATCTCCACGGACATGATGTATCGCATATGACAGACGATGAACAATCGGATATCAGAAATAAAGAGATCGGATTCATCTTCCAGGGATTTAACCTGATACAGTCTCTTACGGCACTTGAGAATGTTGAACTTCCTCTTATTTACAGAGGAGTCGGCAAGAAGGAAAGAGACAGACTTGCAAATGCTGCACTCAACAGTGTGGGACTCGAAAAGAGAAAGACTCACAAACCTAACGAAATGTCAGGTGGACAGCAGCAGAGAGTAGCGATTGCAAGAGCGATAGCACAGGCACCGCCGATACTGCTTGCGGATGAGCCTACAGGTAACCTGGATTCCGCATCAAGTAAAGAGATCATTAAGATAATCAAGAGACTGTACTCAGAGGGCAGAACGGTCATCATTATCACACATGATCCCGGAATTGCCAAACAGGCAAAACGAATTATTACAATCTCTGACGGTATGATTCAGAGTGACATTATAAATCCGGATTACAAAGAAGATTAAGATTATTAAGGGAGTGAAAAAGAAAAATGGCTGATAACAAGGAATTAAAGAAAGACGCGGAGCTTACGAAAGAGGAAAAAGAAATTACTCCCGTCGCTGAAGACAAAAATGAGATCAAAGAGACAACGGGCAGTAGCGTTGAGATCTATGATGAAGATGATGATTACGAAGTAGAGGAAGTTAAAAAGCCCAAGAAAAAATTAAAGAAAAAATGGATAGTACTCGGCATAGTGGCGCTTCTTCTTATCTTTTTCATTGGAAGAGCTTTTCTTGCGGGAAAGAATGCAGCATTACCGGTAGGAACAGTTGATGTGTCCAAGGGAACCATTGAGAATGTTCTCTCGGTATCGGGAACTGTGGAAAGTGCGAATACAAAGAGTTATTTCGCTGATGTAAACGCACCTATCGATCAACTCAATGTAAAGGTCGGTGATAAGGTATCATCCGGCGATGTACTCTATACATATGATGCAGAGCAGCTTGATCTTGCGGAGAAGACAGCTCAGCTTCAGATCAAACAGGCTAAGGGTAACTACAGTGCTCTTTTTTCAGGTGCAGGCGCTGCGGACAGAGATTATGCTCAGGGTATGAATGCTCAGCAGATCAATGAGAGACTTGATGCCATCACGGCAGAGATGAACGCCATAGATGATAAGATCACTGAGAAGAGAAGTAGGATGAGCAAGACTCTTTCAGATCTTAACAAGACTTTACTTGATGTAAACCAGAACGGAATTGCAGACGGATCATCAGAGGCTGTACTTGACGGAAATGACGAATATATCACAAGAAGAGAAAATGACAATAACGACAGTGAAGTTTCTGAGAGCAACAAGCAGATGTCGCTTGCGATTCAGGAGTCTATTAAGGATGTAAGCTATGCTCTTGAGAACGATCCCGAGATTCAGGGATGGGAAAAAGAGAAGACGGCACTTTCAGAGGAACAGGCTCACCTTTCAAGTGCAAAAGCAGCTCAGGTAAACGGCGGAACGGCTTCAGCCACCAAAGCTACCATGGAGTCAACACAGCTCACACAGGAAGATACGATTGCAAAGATCCAGGAAGCAAAGGATGGCGTTAAAGCTGACTTCAACGGCGTTGTAACAGAGGTAGAGGTAGTTGAAGGCGCAACAGTTGCACCCGGAACAAAGATGATCACACTTGCAAATCTTGATGATGTGCAGGTTGACGTGCAGGTATCAAAGTCAGACCTTCCAAAGATTTCTGTCGGACAGAAGGTTGATATTACAATAAGCGGTAAGGATTATAACGGAGAAATCACTCAGATCTCAGGTTCTGCTGTTAAGAATGCTAACGGTGTTGCTGTTGTCGATACGACCATCAAGGTTACAAATCCCGATAAGGATGTAATCCTCGGCGTAGAAGCAAGCAACAAGATTCATGCCGAGAAGGCTGATAATACTATTGTCCTTCCTTATGAGTACATTCTTACGGATGCTGACGGCGACTATGTATATGTTCTTGAAAACGGTGTTGCTACAAGAAAAGCTGTTACCATCGGTATCTCTACAAGCACAGAGGCTCAGATTGTTGAAGGCCTTTCTGTGAACGACAAAGTAATTACAACAAATCTTGAAACGCTCACTGACGGAATGCCGGTTGCAGCTATGGAAATGTGATAATGGGAACTGTCAAAGAATATTTAAAAAGTGCAATTAATCAGATGAAACATAACGGTTACAGAACCTTTATGACGATGCTCGGTATTATTATCGGTATTGCGGCCGTAATTACGGTTGTTTCGCTCGGAAAAGGTATGACTGATTATGTTAACAGCGAGATAAACGGGATGATCGGTAACTACGGTTATGTTGTTATCGATAATGCTAAGACTACCGAGCTTTTTACCCCTGATGATATCAGACTTCTTGAAGAATCCGTATCGGATCTTAAGGGTGTATCTCCTTACTTTGACGAAAATACTGCAAGAGCAAAGGGGCCAAGAGGAACATATCAGGCCGATGTGATCGGGGGAACGGAAGCTGTAGAGCTTGCTGTCAGCAGCAAGGTTTACAAGGGACAGTATTTTACAAGGCAGATGGTGGAAACGGGACAGAAAGTGTGCATCATGATGAAGAATGATGCAAAACACTTATTTGGTACCGAGGAATGCCTCGGCAATGTGGTTGAAATTACTATAGCAGGTAAAACTGCGGAATATACTGTTATAGGTCTCCGAGAAGATATAAACAGCGAAATGATAAATACATTTGCCGGAGATATGGATTATTATGTCACAATAGAGACTCCGTATACAGCATTTGCTTCGGATTTCGGATACGATATCGATAAACTGAACATGTTCCTGATCTTTGCGGATCAGGATGTTCTTCAAAAGAAAGTAAAAGAATGCGCGCAGGTACTTGAGAATGCACATGGACTGCGTGGAGCCAACGCTCTTTGGTCATACAGTATGGCGGATATGTCTGAAGAGATCAATACGATCCTTGGCGGTGCGTCAACATTTTTGATATGGGTAGCGGTTATATCACTTGTTGTAGGCGGAATCGGAATCATGAACATCATGCTGGTTTCGGTAACCGAGAGAACAAGAGAGATAGGAATAAGAAAGTCTATCGGAGCAAGGACCGGAGCAATAACAGCTCAATTCTTGTCGGAGGCGGCCGTCCTTACTCTTTCAGGTGGCATAATCGGAATCATAGTAGGAATCGGATTGTCGTATGTAATTTGTTCACTGCTTCATTTTAATTTGATAATAACTCCCGGTTCGGTTTTGGGAGCAACACTTATTTCGGTTGGTATCGGTCTTGGATTTGGAATATATCCTGCCAGAAAAGCAGCCAAAATGAAACCTATAGATGCATTGAGAGTATAAAGTATGGGAGCAATAGGAGAATATTTAAAAAGTGCGATTTCAAGTATAAAGAACAACAAGGGAAGATCTTTTTTGACCATGCTTGGAATCATTATCGGTATAGCAGCAGTTATTACCGTTCTTGTGATCGGTGACGGACTAAGAGCCAAGGTTAACGGAGAAATGTCTTCGCTTGAAGTAGCGACTATTATGGTTTCGCTTGATATTGCTAAGACAGACAAATGCTTTACTCCGGAGTATATGGAAGAGATAGAGCGTAATCTTGGCTGTATATACGGTCTTAGTCCAAGTACTTCGATTTACGGAAACGGTAAAGGAAAAATAAAATCCTACGATCTGAATTTTACAGGTGGGAGTGATGTTCTTTCCAAGAATGGACAGAACAAGATATTATACGGGAGATATTTTACACGCGATGATGTAAAAGCTGCAAATTATGTATGTGTGATTTCCCAGACGGCCGCTACGAAGTTCTTCGGTCGTGAAGACGCGGTCGGCGAGACAATAGAAATTACCAACGGCGATATGACCAAAGATTTTACGGTTGTGGGTATAAGAGAAGATACATCAATGGATAAGGGTTACGCAGAGGGCGAGGAGCCTATGCTGATGGGAGATGTGCCATATACTACTGTTGCGCTCGCTTATAATAAAGACGTCAACACAATGTTTACAAAGGTAACCGCATATGTACATAAAGACAATAAGGATGAAGCGAACGCAAAGATGAAGAGCGTCGTTGAGAATGTCCTTGGATTAAGAGGTGAAGGCGCGGTAAAGGTTGATGCTGCCGCGGGAATGGACGATACAGGTGATACGATCCTCAATGTTGTAACTGCGGTAGTTGCTCTTATTGCATCAATATCGCTTCTTGTCGGCGGTATCGGTGTTATGAATATCATGACGGTATCCGTTACGGAGAGAACCAGAGAGATAGGTATCAGAAAATCCCTGGGTGCAAGGACATCTTCAATACTCACACAGTTCCTGGCGGAAGCATCGATACTTACGTTTGTTGGCGGAATAATAGGTGTGGTACTTGGGCTTACAATAGCTAAGATAGCATGCACAATGGTAAACTTCCCGTACACGGTCAATCCGGTATTGGTGATCATAGTTGTGTTTATTTCGACGGGAATCGGATTGTTCTTCGGAATATATCCTGCCAAGAGAGCTGCCAAGCTCGATCCCATCGAGGCGCTCAGAGCCGAGTAATAAATTAGTTTTCCTTCCAAATAATTGTTTCAAATACATGTGTGTGCACAGGGACTGCCCTTTATGGGTGGTCCCTGTGTCGTTGTATTCCAAACATTGGGGCAGAATATCATTTTTTTATTAATTACCACAAGATATTGTTAACAAAGTCGTATCATGTCTCATTTTATGGTATACTATTGTAGATATATTGTGACATTTTTGGGGTGAATCGTGAGAGAAATAGTAGACAGACTACTACAGGGAAAATTTGAATATGAAGAAAAGAGCCTGGATTTCTCAACTCCTCGTATAGAACTTTCTATGAGTCCGGGTGATATCACCGAGGGCTCTTTTACCATCTTTGGACCTGAAAACAGGCTTGTTGACGGCACTGTCAGTTCAACGGATATCAGGATGGAAGTTCTTACAAAAGCATTTTCCGGCTCACCTTATGAGGTTTCTTATAGATTCAGCGCTGTAGGACTGAGCAGAGGCGATGTCCTTCAGGGTGATTTTCGTATTGTTTCCAATCAGGGAGAGTATGTACTCCCTTTTGTAGTCACCGTAAGGCATGAGCAGATTGTTTCAAGCCTCGGTGATATCAAGAATCTTTTCCATTTTGCAAATCTTGCCAAGACAGATTGGGAAGAGGCCGTTAATCTCTTTTATTCGGATGAGTTTCTTTCCGTATTGAAGGGGAACGACGATCAGTATGAGAGTCTCTACAGGGGCTTATCCGCGTCTCCCGGTAACGAGCAGAATGTCGAAGAGTTCCTTATTTCGATCAACAAGAAGCAACCCATGGCTTTTCTTTTTGACCAGAAAGAGCTTGTTATTGATTTTACGGGAATATTCCATGACAACAGTATTCTTATAACGCGCAACGGCTGGGGCTACAGTAAGCTGTTTGCTAAGCCTGAGTGCGATTTTATCATGCTCGATAAATACGATATTTCCGAGGATGATTTTACCGGCAGCACATGTCATATCAAGGTAAGACTTCGTCCCGATAAGATTCATGAAGGCAATAATTTCGGCAAGATCGTTTTTTATAATGCTTTTTCAAGCACATCCATTCCGGTAACCGTATCGGTGAATGTTACGGGCAAGCATCCTACCGCTGATTATCAGGAGAAAAAGAAACTGATAGTTCAGCTTATTAAGGTATATGAGAATTTCAGATGTAAAAAGATATCGTCTAAGGCGTGGCTCTCCGAGACGGGTAAAGTGATCGCACGCATGAACGCGGTCGATGAAAAAGACCTTGCGTTTAGGCTTTACACGGCGCAATACTATATCACCGCCGGAAGAGTAAATGAGGGCAAATGGATACTCGATCAGCTTGCAAGAGAAGTTGAGGATGCACCCGGAGATGAGCTTTACAGCTATTACTTGTACCTTTCTTCTTTGTGCAGTAAAGAGGACAGCTATGTCAACGATATTTCCGACAGGCTTGAAGGTATATACAGAAGGAACAAGGATAACTGGCGCATAGCTTGGCTTTTACAATATGTTTCCGAAGAATCCGCGATGAGCGGCTCAAGAAAGTGGATGATGCTCAGCGAGCAGTTTTCATACGGATGCACGAGTCCGATACTCTACCTTGAGGCGATGAATCTTTTGAATGATTCGCCTTCTATTTTGACGCGTCTTGAAGATCAGGAGCTGTGCATACTTGAATACGGCGCCAAAAAGCAGATGATAAGTCTTAATCTTATCGATCAGATAGTTTATTTGTCGGCAAGAGTAAGAAATTATGACAAGAGACTCTTTAGGATACTTAAGTCCTGCTATGAGATCAAGCAGGGAGATGACGTGCTTGAGGCTATCGTAGCTCTTTTGATCAAGGGCGGTGAAACCGGCAAGTACACGTTTGAGTGGTACAGAAAGGGTGTCGAGAGAGAGCTTCGTATCACTAGGCTGTATGAGTACTATATGATGTCCATTTATACCGATGAGAACGGACTGCTTCCTTGCGACATCAACAAGATGGTTCTTATGTATTTCTCATATCAGAGCGATCTTGAATATGATAAGAATGCGATCCTTTACAGATATATTCATGAGAGAAGAGATGAGTATCCTGAGCTTTACGATGCTTATGTTCCTCAGATCGAGAAGTATCTCATGGCACAGCTTGATAAGGGCAGAGTCGGCAAGGATCTGGGGTATCTGTACAAGAACCTTATCACCAAGCAGATGGTGGATGCCGCGAATGCATCCAAGGTTTTGACTGCGCTCTATACTTGCGAGATCACGGTTGAGGATCCCAAGATATGCGGCGTTTTGGTCGTATATGATAAGTGTGAAAAAGAGATGAGATATCCCGTTACAAACGGACGTGCATATGTGCCGCTGTACGGAAGCGATTATACGGTCCTTTTGATAGATCATGATGACAACAGATATGCCAAGAGCATTCCTTATAACAATGTAAAGATGATGCTTCCGGGCAAGATAGCGGGTTACGCCATTCCGTATATTCAAAAGGGAAAAGAAAACCTGGATCTGTTCCTGTGCGATCTTGGCAAAAACGCTTACACGATCGACATGGACAATGTCGGAAGATACAGAGATCTTGCGGAGTCGGAGCTTGTTCGTAAATCTTGCAGAAATGAGATCCGCAATAATCTTATCAGATTTTATTATGAGAATGATTTTACGAGGCAGCTCACTGAATATCTTGTGGATATAGATCCGACAGATATGACCGCCAAGGAAAGAAATGAACTTATAGAGCTTATGGTAATGGGCGGGCTGTACGAGAAAGCACTTGAGTGGATCCTTGTGTACGGCTGCTATGGCATTGATGCCAAGATCATCCTTCGCATGTGCGGAAGGCTTCTTGACAGAGATATGTATCCCACCGAGGGTGATGCGATAGAGGTTGCACATTATTCGTTTGTAAACGGCAAATATGATGAGCAGCTTTTGATCTATCTTGTAAGGTTCTTCTCCGGAACGCTCAAGGAGATGAGAGATATCTGGAAAGCCGCCGAGGCATTCGGAATAGATACATACACGCTCTGTGAAAAGATGATCGTGCAAATGCTCTACTGCGGATCCTATATAGGAGAGCGCACGGAGATATTCAGGTCATATGTTCAAAACGGCGCCAACACTGAGGTTGAGATGGCATTTCTTGCACAGAATGCTTACGACAGTTTTGTGCACGGCAATATCACCGATGTATATATATTTGACAGGACAGAGGTGCTTGCGATTCAGAATGCTCCGCTTCAGGATATTTGCAAGCTTGCATATCTAAGATATTATGCTGCGGAAAAGAGCTCCGAAGAGAGCGTCAATCCGGATGTAGCGGAGATGTTCCTTAAGGATCTTTCGACAAAGGGAATCTATTTTCCTTTTTATCAGGAGTATGCGGATATCATTCCGGATATGGTTTCCTTTAGCGACAAGACTATGCTTGAGTATAGGACTGCTCCGGGGACACGTTGCACTGTCCACTACAGACTTGCGACAGAGGATGACAACGAATACCATTCACTTGCAATGCAGGAGATGTATGACGGAATCTATGTAACTGCGTTTGTTCTTTTCTTTGGTGAGCAGCTGCAGTACTACATTACGGAAGAAAAACAAGGTGATGAGGATGCTCTTACAGAGAGCGGAACCATCCAGAAGAGTGATATAGTTAAGAGTCAGACCGGAATGAGCAGATACAATCTGATCAACGACATTATGATCGGAGAGACTTTGCAGGATTATGACACTGTAGATAAGCTGCTTTCCGAATATCATAAAAAGAACTATATGTGCAATAAGTTGTTTGGACCGCTTCAAAGCGAGTCTTTTACAGAATAAATAATAAGGGATAAAAAGATGCTTTTTGGAAATTCCGATGAAAAGCGCTTTGTGCTCGGCTATGACTTGGGCGAGAAGGTCTCTCAGATAAGTTTTTTGGCATCTGATGCGGACATGCCCGAGACACTGTCGGTACTGGCGGGATCAGAACTTTATAACATTCCTACCGTCCTTTGCAAAAGAAATGACGTCAACCAGTGGTTTTACGGCAAAGAGGCTGTTCGTCACATTGAGGAGGGAGACGGTATTCCCGTTTACTCTCTTGTGAGCAGTGCAAGGGAAGGTAAACCTGTGGTTGTCGGCAATGCGGAGTATGACCCGATAGCTCTTTTAACTCTGTTTGTAAAAAGAAGCTTATCGCTTCTGTCCATGGAATTGTCACTTGATAACGTCGATGCGATCATGTTTACCACAAGATCTCTCGATCACAGAATGATACAGGTTCTAAACGCGGTGACTTCTGCGCTTGAACTTAAAACTAACAATATTTATTACCAGAGCCACGAAGAGAGTTTTTACAATTACATGTTATATCAGCCCGACGATCTGATGAATCATTCGGTCATCGCATGTGACTATGATCTTGATGAGCTGCATGTGTATGAGATGGCGATCAATAGGAACACAACTCCTCTGGTTGCTACAATAGACGTTAAAAGCTTTGACGACCTCAAGATAGGAAGTGCGGGATTTCCCAAGGATGTGACCGCTTATCATAAAACATGTGAAAAGCTTGATGATGAATTCCTTACCGTAATGCAGAAGGTTTGCAGTGAAAAGATCATCTCTACGGTATTTCTTTTGGGCGACGGCTTCAGAGAAAAGTGGCCAAAGCGTTCACTTGAGTTTTTGTGCAGGACAAGGCGTGTGTTCCAGGGCAACAACATGTTCAGCAAGGGTGCGAGCATCGCTGCGAGAGAGAGGATAAAACCCGGAGATAAGGCTTCCAAGATAGTTTTCCTTGGGGAAGATAAGCTTAAGTCCAATCTCGGAATACATCTTTTGAAATGCGGAACTGAAGTGTATTGTGCGATCCTTGATGCAGGTATCAACTGGTACGAAGCTCAGACAGGCATGGATATCATAATGGATCAGAGCGGTATCCTGAATATAGAAGTCACACCGCTTACAGGTAAGAAACCGAGAATGGTTCAGCTGTATCTGGACGGACTTGAGAACAGACCGATCGGAACAACAAGGCTAAGGCTCTCCGTAAACATGAATTCCGTTAATGAAGTGAATTTTAAGGTTACGGATATGGGATTCGGAGAGATTTATCCCGCGACCGGAAAAGTCTGGGAGCAGGTTGTGGAACTGTAAATACAGTTGTTTACACTTTGATGCGGGCAACTTAAGAGAGGTTATTTATATGACTAAACCGATTCTATGCATCGGAACATATGCAGAAAATCCATATCATATAGAAAAAGTGGGCAGAAATGTCTACTGCATAGAAGAGCTGTGCTACTGCCTCGTTCACAATGCTTTTTTGATAGACGAAGAGTGCTTTGTTCAGGATCTTTTTGACTGGATAGAAAAAGAGTGTTCTTTGGTCAGACTGGCCGATGAACTTAGGAGCATGGCGGCTAAGAGATGCTCCCTTGCTTCACTTGTGGGGACACTTCTTGATTATGTCGGATACAATACCCGCAAAGAGATCGATGAGACCGAGGAGATTCTTAGAGAGAACGCCGGAATGGATATATATAGGAAGAAGCTTGCAAGAGCGGATTTCCTTATGAACAGCGGAAGATACAATATGGCCTTTCGCGAGTATGAATTTCTTTTGACCAATATGCCTGAGATGGATCGCAATATGAGAGCGGGCATTGAGCACAACGAAGGCGTTATGTACGCAAGGCTGTTTCTTTTCGACAAGGCAAAAGATATGTTCATGAGGGCATATGAGGACAGCGGCAACAAGGAGTCTTATATCCAGTATCTGATGGCTGTCAGAATGGAGTATGACGATAAGGAGTATGTTGCATATATCGCAGAGAACGAAGTTGCTTACGAGGCTTCGCTTGAGATAGAAAAGAGGCTTAAGGAGAGCGAAGAGCTCTACGGCGCGAGCGGCGACAATATCACAATGAGAGCGCTTTCCGTATATAAAGCGGAAGGAAACATGCATGAGTATTACACTCAGGTCGGAGAGATGACCGAGAAGCTAAAGGCTGATTACAGGGGACTTGTAAAAGAGACTGCCGCAGCTGTAAGGTGAGCTTTTATCGATACGTGATATATCGCCTTGGAAGAGGTATTTGAGGGAACTTAAGATGGGACTTTGGAACAAGTTTTTTGGAAGTAACAGAGACGAAGAGTGGGAGCAACAAGCTGAACTCGAGAATTGGAACGACATCGTCTATACAAGAAAAGAAGTTGATATGGACGATCCGGTTCAGCGAAGAGAGTATATCGGAAGCTGCCTTCAGCAGATGGAGGAGGCTTCAAGAGAACTGGAAGCTCTTGAGTATGAATATAACGATGTCACAAGCCATCTTCGAGACATCGAGGAAATCGATGCGCTTCCGCCGGAACAGAGGGCGGAGATCAACGACTGTGCGCAGAAGATCTTGGATTCTCTTAAGCAACAGGATAAGTTTGACAGAAGAAAGAACCGTATGACGGACGATGAGTTCGAGCATATGGAGATGCTTAGGGAACAAGCCAAGGAGGGAGCGGAGAAACTCCATGAAGCCGAAAGCTTCCAAAAGAAGATAAGAAACGATCTTAAAAGACTCGACGGTGAGCATGAGGCTTATCTGTACAGAGAGGAAGAGATCGAGAATACAATAGAAAATTCCAAGAAGCTGATAAGCGTTATAGCCGTGTCGCTTGCTTTTGTCATCGTCTTTTTGATGATACTTCAGTTTGCTTTTAAGCTTAATGTTGTATACGGCTATATGATAGCAATCTTACTGAGCGCGGTGTCCGCAGTTTCTTTATATATGAAGTATACCGGTGCGCTTGTTGAGCAAAAGACTGTAAGAAAGTCGATCTCAAGACTTATCATGCTGCAGAATCAGGTAAAGATAAGATACGTAAACAACACAAACCTGATAGATTATCTGTGCCTTAAGTACAGAGTAATGAATTCGGGTGAGCTTTCGGATCTTTATAACAGATACCTCAAGGAGAGAAAAGAGAGGGAGAGGATCGAGGATGCCAGAAGGCTGCTTGATTCAAACCAAAGAGATCTTGTGTATATGCTAAGGCATTACAGAGTGCGTGATCCCGAGATCTGGATACATCAGCCGCAAGCTCTTTTGGACCATAATGAAGAGGTAGAGATAAGGCACAGTCTCAATGTTCAGAGACAATCGCTTAGAAAGAGAATGGAGTACAACAGGGATATCGTCGCAGGCAATGCCAAGAGCGAGGTTGAGGATATGGCTCGCCAATATCCCGAGTATGCACAGGAAATTTTGGACATGGTATCCCGCTATGAGGATAAATATCCGGGCGTATAACTTATGATTGCCTCAGACACCGTATGATGATAAAATGTTCGGTGTTTGAGGTATTTCTTTTTTGTAGCATTTAGGAGAACAAATGAATTACGAAGGTAGGACTGAGAATTACAAGCGTCTTGGTGAGGAGTGCGGAGTTTTTGGTATGTATGATTTTGACGGCGGCGACGTCGCGGGATCTATTTACTACGGACTTGTTTCCTTGCAACACAGAGGACAGGAGAGTTGCGGAATTGCTGTCAGCGACACAAACGGACCTAAGGGCAAAGTTTCAAGTTACAAGGACATGGGACTTGTGAATGAAGCCTTTACGCCGGATATTTTAGATACCCTGAAAGGGGATATTGGTGTCGGACATGTCAGATATTCTACAGCAGGCAGCAGTACGCGTGAAAACGCACAGCCGCTTGTTCTTAACTATGTAAAAGGTACTTTGGCGCTCGCGCACAACGGTAACCTTATCAATGCACCGGAGCTACGTCATGAGCTTTCTTATACCGGTGCGATCTTTCAAACAACCATTGATTCTGAAGTAATAGCATATCACATAGCCAGAGAGCGCCTTGCGACCAAGTCGGTTGAGGAAGCTGTTGCAAAAGCTATGCTTAAGATAAAGGGTGCATACAGCCTTGTTATCATGTCCCCCAGAAAGCTCATCGGAGCCAGAGATCCTTACGGCTTTAAGCCACTTGTTATCGGTAGAAGAGAGAACTGCTATGTTCTTGCGTCGGAGACATGTGCGCTTGATACGATAGGAGCTACATTCATAAGAGACGTAGAACCCGGTGAGATCGTTACCATTTCTCCCGAGTTTGGCATTCAGTCAGACAGATCGATGTGCATAGATCCCAAGAAGCACGCAAGATGTATATTTGAGTATATTTATTTCGCAAGACCCGACAGCACCATCGACGGTATCAGCGTATATGATGCCAGGATCGCAGCCGGAAGATTCCTTGCCAAGGATTCACCGGTTGATGCGGATATGGTAGTCGGCGTACCGGAGTCCGGTAACGTTGCGGCTTTAGGATATGCACTTGAATCCGGAATCCCATACGGACAGGCCTTCGTAAAGAATTCATATATAGGAAGAACATTCATAAAACCCAAGCAAAAGAACAGAGAATCAAGTGTTCAGGTTAAGCTAAATGCACTTGAGAGCGCTGTTGCCGGTAAGAAGATCATAATGATCGACGATTCGATCGTAAGAGGAACAACCTCCGACAGGATCGTGAGGATGCTCAGAGATGCAGGTGCCAAAGAAGTTCACATGAGAGTTTCTTCACCTCCGTTCTTGTGGCCTTGCTACTTCGGAACCGACGTTCCGGCAAGAGAGCAGCTTATTGCTTATAACAGGAACGTTGATGATATCTGCAAGATAATCGGTGCTGATTCACTTGCTTATCTTGGAATAGACAGATTAAAAGAGATGATAGGCGGCGATCTCGGTATCTGTGAGGGTTGCTTTACAGGCTCTTACCCGATAGATCCGCCAAGCGAAGATATCCGCGGAGAATATGATAAGTAAATTAAAATAAACAGTTTTTTGGAGGATTAAAATGAGTACAGATCGTTATACAAGCCCACTTTCCGAGCGTTATGCAAGTAAAGAGATGCAATATATCTTTTCACAGGATATGAAGTTCAAGACCTGGAGAAAGCTCTGGATCGCACTTGCGGAGATCGAGAAAGACCTCGGTCTTAACATCACACAGGAGCAGATCGATGAGCTCAAGGCTCACAGCGAGGACATCAATTACGATGTTGCAAGAGCAAGAGAGAAGGAAGTTCGTCACGATGTAATGAGCCACGTATATGCATACGGTCAGCAGTGCCCCAAGGCTAAGGGAATCATCCACCTCGGTGCAACAAGCTGCTACGTTGGTGACAACACAGACATCATTATCATGACAGAAGGACTTAAGCTTGTAAGAAAGAAGCTCATAAACGTTATCGCAGAGCTTTCTAAGTTTGCTGACAAGTATAAGGCACAGCCCACACTCGGCTTTACTCATTTCCAGCCTGCTCAGCCTACAACTGTAGGTAAAAGAGCTACACTCTGGCTTCAGGATTTCACAATAGATCTTGAGGACCTCGATTATGTTCTTGATAACATGAAGCTTCTCGGATCAAAGGGAACAACAGGAACTCAGGCATCTTTCCTTGAGCTCTTTGACGGAGATCTTACCAAGGTTGACAAACTCGATCCCATGCTTGCCGAAAAGCTTGGATTCAAGGGATGTATGGCAGTTTCAGGACAGACCTACAGCCGTAAGATCGATATGAAGGTACTTAACGTACTTGCCGGAATTGCTTCATCTGCGACCAAGATGGCGCAGGATATCAGACTTCTTCAGCACCTTAAGGAAGTTGAAGAGCCTTTTGAAAAGAGCCAGATCGGTTCATCCGCGATGGCATATAAGAGAAATCCCATGAGAAGTGAACGTATCTGCTCTCTTGCAAGATACGTGATAATAGATACACTCAACCCCGCAATTACAGAGGTTTCACAGTGGTTTGAGAGAACTCTCGACGATTCCGCAAACAAAAGAATTTCAATTCCCGAAGGATTCCTTGCAACGGATGGCATACTTGATCTGTGTATTAATGTAGTGGATGGTCTTGTTGTATATCCTAAGGTTATTGAAAAGAGATTGATGTCGGAACTTCCTTTCATGGCTACTGAGAATATCATGATGGATGCCGTAAAAGCGGGCGGAGATAGGCAGGAGCTTCACGAGAGGATTCGTGAGCTTTCAATGGAAGCCGGCAAGACAGTCAAGGTTGAAGGAAAAGACAATAACCTCCTTGAACTCATCGCAGAAGACCCCTCTTTCCCTCTTTCCCTCGATGAGCTCAAGGCGTCTATGGACCCTGCCAAGTATGTCGGATGTAGTGCACATCAGGTTGAGAAATTCTTAAACGATGTTGTCAATCCAATCATAGAGGCGAACAAAGACGCTCTGGGAGTAACAGCAGAGATCAACGTTTGATGCCTTATTAAGGAGCGAGTATGAAAATAATCGATATTATCAGGGAAAAGGAAGTGACTCTTTCGTTTGAGGTTTTCCCACCAAAGACAGATGCAGGTTATGCAGCTGTCGAAGAAGCCGCAGCCGAGATAGCGGCCCTTAAGCCTGACTTCATGAGCGTGACTTACGGAGCGGGCGGCGGAACAAGTAAGAATACCGCTAACATATCGGCAGATCTTCAGAATAAATATGGCGTCAACGTTCTCTCACATCTTACCTGCGTTTCGTCAACAAAGGAAGATGTGAGGTCCATGATTTCTACATATAAGGAAAAGGGTATTGAGAACATCATGGCACTTAGAGGAGACATTCCCAAGGAAGGTCGTGTCTGCTATGATTACGACCATGCGACACAGCTCATCTATGATATCAAGTCTGTAGATGATAGCCTTTGTATCGGCGGTGCTTGCTATCCCGAGGGACATGTTGAATGTGCAAGACAGTCTGAGGACATTATGCACCTTAAGGAAAAGGTGGAAGCAGGCTGTGATTTCCTTACAACACAGATGTTTTTTGACAATTCTACTCTTTATCAGTTCCTGTATCGTATAAGGGAGAAGGGTATCGATGTTCCGGTTCTTCCCGGTATCATGCCGATCACCAATGCCAAGCAGGTCGCAAGAAGCGTAGCTTTGTCGGGATCCACGATTCCGCAGAAGATGAAGATCATGGTCGACAGATTTGCGGACAACCCTGAGAAGATGAAGGAAGCAGGCATTATATATGCTTGTGATCAGATAATAGATCTTATTTCAAACGGAGTAAGCCACATTCATGTTTACTCAATGAACAAACCGGATATAGCAGCCGGAATGATGCGTAATCTTGCGTCTATTATACGTTAATGTTTGGAGGAAAGAGTTATGGAGATTAACGAACAGCAAAGCAGCATAACTTCCGAGGATTTCAACTATTCCCAGGAGGTTATAAAGAAACTTTCAGATTACTTTGAGGCAAAAGTTGTTGGACAGAAACAGCTTAAGTTCTCTCTTATTGCGTCCATTATCGCAGATGGACACATTCTTATCGAGTCTGTTCCCGGACTTGCCAAGACAACTGCAGCCAAGGCTATTTCCGATGCCGTAGACGGACAGTTTGCACGTATACAGTGTACACCGGATCTTTTACCCGGTGATATCATCGGAACTCAGATATACAATCAGGCGACATGCAAATTCGAGACTATGCTCGGTCCCGTATTTGCAAACTTTGTGCTTCTTGACGAGGTTAACCGTTCAAGTGCCAAGACACAGTCAGCCATGCTTGAGGCCATGCAGGAGAAGCAGGTTACCATCGGCGGAAAGACTTATCGTATGCCGGAAGATATTTTCATAGTAATTGCTACACAGAACCCTATAGAGCAGGAAGGAACATATCCTCTTTCCGAAGCTCAGACCGACAGATTCCTGATAAAAGAGGTTATCTCATATCCCACAGCAGCTGAGGAGGTTGAGATCTTAAGCCGTATTGAGACAGGCGCGATCTCAGAGTCAACACCTGCGGTTCTTTCAATCAAAGATATCGATAAGGTGCAGGATATCGTCGATCAGGTTTATGTGGATGAGTCGGTTAAGTGGTACATTTCAAGTATTGTTGTTGCCAGCAGAAGAGCCAATCAGATTCCGGGATTTGAGCTTGGAAGATATGTAAGGATCGGTGTAAGCCCGCGTGCTTCAATCGCTTTCCTTAAAATGGCCAAGGCAGCAGCACTTATGCAGGGAAGAACCTATGTTACACCCGATGATGTTAAGCTTGTAAGACATCAGGTGCTCAGACACAGAATCGGTCTAAATTACTCTGCTGTAGCCGACAATATCACTGTTGAAACTGTTATTGACGGAATCGTTAATTCCGTAAAGACTCCGTGATAAAGAAAAATTATGAATATTGATTACGAGTATTTATCCAGGATAAGAAGAGCGGTTGCTCTTTATACCAACAGAAAAACTTCAAATATTCTGGACGGCGATTTCCATTCAATCCACAAAGGAAGAAGCATGGAATTCGACGACCTCAAGGAATATAACTTGGGAGACGATGTTCACGATATAGACTGGAAGTCTTCTTCGAGAATGGGAACGACTCTTGTAAGAAGATACGTTACCGACAGGCGTCACAATGTTATGTTCATTTGCGACTGCGGTCGTAAGATGCTGGGAGACACTCCGAAAGGAGAATCCAAGAAGGAACTGGCACTTATGACCTTTGGTACGCTTGCCTATATTACAGGCAGAAACGGTGCCGATTTTGCGCTTGCGTATCCGGGCTCCGACAATATGTCCATCAGTATTTTTAAATCGGGCCCCGAACATTTGGAAGCGTTATTGTATGAGTATGAGAAGCATGTTGGAGACAACGGCGTAGTTTCGCTCGAAGATGCGCTTAAGAACGTTATAAGTGTCGTACACAAGAAGATGATAATAGTTCTTATATCCGACATGGAAGGCATCGCAAGTATAAGCGGAAATGTGATGAGAGCCGTTACTTCGGAGCATGATCTTTTGGCATTCGGCATAGAAGATGCCATGCTCACGGGCGGCAATACATTTGATAACGATCTCGGAAAATATGAAAAGAGATTTCTTTCTTTTAATGACAGACTTCATAAGCTGGAGCTTGAAGAGAGAAATATGATATACGATATCGTATCCGACAACACCAAGCACAGCAGGGTGTCAATCGTCGGAATCTCTTCTCAGAGCGAGATAATAGATTCGTCGATAGTTTTGTTTGAAAGGTACAGACATGGAAACTACGGTTACATTAAGACCACCGTTTGAGTACAGCTGGTGGGTTGTTGCAATTGGCATAGCGCTTACGGCTCTGGGGCTTTTTCTTTTGATAAGAGCTCTTTATAAGATCTTTTACAAGAAAAAGGAACCCAAGGCGGTTGAAGAACAAAAGCCGGCCGAGTATAAAAAGCCGATGCCTCAGCATCTTTTTATCATCAAAAAGAAATATATTGCCGGTATCAACAAGCTCAGAACTCAGTATGAAAAAGAGGAACTGGCAAAGAGAGATGCTTATCTTAAGCTTTCACTTATGATAAGAGGATATGTGCATGAGGCGACAGGTATCGATGTCGAGAAGAGCACACTTAATGATGTAAAGAAGATGGGAATCAGACATCTTGATAAGCTTATGGAAGAGTATTATGTGCCGGAGTTTGCCGAGGAAAACAGATCGGAGAACAGAGATTTTGTTACTTCGTGTAACACGGCAGTAGGGGTGATCAGAGAATGGAGCTGATGTATAAATGGATGATCGCGTTCGGAGTTGCAGTTATGGCAACCACGATCATTCTGGTAGTAAGCATTCAAAAAAAGAAAAAGACGGATTTTGAATCGGGAATCCGTGTTGCAAATACGTCTAAGATCAGATCCACCAAGCTTTATAAGTCGCTTTCAATGCAGTACAAAGTTTTCAGGATAGTGCTTGCCGCGGGACTTATAGGCAGTATGCTTTCGGCATTGGTTCTGGCAGCAAGACCTTACAGAAACGATGACATTATGAGCGGAGTTAAGAAGAGAGATATCATTCTTTGTCTCGATGTTTCTTATTCGCTCTATGATCTTAATTCGGAGTTCACGGATTATCTGAAAGGCGTTGTTCAGGGGCTTGAGGGCGACAGGATTGGTATCAGTATCTTCAATACTTCCACGGTCACATACGTTCCGCTTACGGACGATTATGATTATGTGCTTCAAAAGCTTGATGAACTCGGAGAGTATTTTGCTCTTCAAAAAGAGTACTGTGTGGACTTTGAAGAAAAGTACGGATATTACGGACAGATTCCCGAAAGTGAGCAGAAAAGATTTGACGAGCTTGTGGAAAAGCTCACGTATTTTGATGCGGGAACAACTTATAACAGTTATCTCAAGGGATCGTCACTCATAGGAGAAGGACTCGGCTCTGCGCTTTTTTCTTTTCCCTATATAGATGAACCCGACAGAACAAGAGTTATCATAATGTGTACCGACAATGAGCTCAATGATTACATGCCTCAGATCATGGATCTTGATGAGGCGGCAAAAGCATGTAAGAGCCACAAGGTTACGATTTTTGGTATTTATCCCAGCGAAGATAAATTCTATCTTCCGGACGAATATGACTATGAAGAGTGTTCTACGGAATTTAGGAGGGCAGTTGAGATGACGGGAGGTAAGTTCTACATCAGAACTCCCGAGCAGCCTGTATCTGAGATCGTTAAAGATATTCAGAAGCAGGAGGCAATGGTTGTCAAGCTCGTCATGGCCAGACAGCCCGTAGATATGCCCTATGTACCGTTTATTATTTGTTTGATTAGCCTTGCATTCTTTAGCTTGGCGGGATTGGTGTTGCAAAAATGAGTGTTCAACCTGTTTTACCTGTTTTGATATTGCTCTTAATACTGTCGGCACTTGCCACAGTCACCATATATGCCGCAGGAAAGAGTCATATCGACAAAAAAGAAAAGACGTTTACTATCATAAGGCTTACCCTGATATATCTTTTGGCGTTTATCGTGGGATTAAGACCTGTAATAAAAGACGATAAGTATGAGTTTACGACTAAGAACCTGGATGTTTTGTTTGTCATAGATACCACCATCAGTATGTGGGCACAGGACTATGACGGCAAGAATCCCAGGATCGACGGAGTCATCAAGGATGCCAAGTACATTGCGGATGAACTTGTCGGAAGCAATTTCGGACTTGTGACTTTTGACGATCAGGCTCATGTTATCTCGCCTTATACTCAGGATCTTAATTATGTTGAGAGCCTTATCGATACTTTGGCTCCGCCTGACAGTTCATATGCGATGGGAAGTGATATGTCCCTTCCTTACAAGGACATGGAGGCGCTGCTTCTTTCTTCTTCCAAGAAAGAGAACAGAAAGACCGTACTTGTATTTATAAGTGACGGAGAGATAACAAACGGCAATGAGCTTACTTCATACGAAGCGCTTAAACAGTACGTCGACGCAGGAGTTGTTCTTGGTTACGGAACGCGCGAAGGCGGCAAGATGAAACAAAGCGGTTACGGATATATTATCGATGAATCAACGGGAAAGCAGGCTCTCTCGATGATCGATGAGGATAATTTAAAGAATATCGCCAAGGATCTCGGACTTATTTATAACAATATGAATAACGGCAGGTCCGAACTTGAGAGCTCTATCCGTTATATCAAGGAATCGGCCAAGACGGTTGATGATCAGATGACGGGAGTCGAGAAGTACAGAGATATTTATTATATTTTTGCGGCAATGCTTGCATTGATGCTGCTTGTAGAAGCTTGCTTTGTTGTAAGAAGAGGGAGGTTATGATCATGAAAAAAACTCCTCTTAAATATATACTTATGATTATTTTTTCCGTGCCGATACTGCTTTTGGCTATTTCGGTGATCGGAAGAGTTGCGATCAACCACAGCTTTGTAAAGGCATATGATGATTCCGTTTATAAGACGGAGAGCGAGAGTAAGCTTTTATATTTGAATTTCCCCGAGAGCTTTATTCCGTATTATAACCTTGGAAATGTGAGCTACGAGAGAAAAGAGTATCAGGCTGCGGTGGGATATTATAAGAAGGCGCTTACGCTTTATCCCGATGCTAAAAGAGAATGCTCTATAAGGATCAATCTGGCGCTCGCGCTTTGCAATACTATAGATTTTTACGATCTCGATACTCAGGAAAAGATCGATACGGCTATTTTTATCTTGAACATGGCAAGAGATACCCTTCTTGAAAACGGATGGGCTGTCGATGAAGGCGATGATTACAGAGATAAGGATGCTCAGCAGTTAAAAGAAGATATCGATAAGATGATCGAAAAGCTCAAGAATCCCGATCAGTCTTCATCAAGTGATGAACAGAACGATAAAAAGGACAATCAGGACGATCAGGATAACGGTAGTTCCGGCGGTGGCGGCGGAAGTAAAGAGAACAAGCAAAAAGAAAAGCTTGAGAACAATAAAAAAGGCGCTATGGAAGAACGTCGTAAAGAGCAGAAAGACTACGAGAACAATCAGAAAGATAAAGAAAACGACCAAAACGGCGGTGGTCAGGATCAGGACGGCGATGATCAGAACGATCAAAACAACGGAGACGATCAGCAGAATAACGGCGGTTCCGGCGATGAAGATCAGAATGATCAGCAGAATAACGGCGGCTCCGGCGATGAAGATCAGAATGATCAGGGCGGCGGAAATGATGATAAGCAAAATGGCGGCGGCTCCGGGGGCAATGATCAAAGCTTAGGCGGTTCAGGCGGCTCCGGTGGTGAATCTGAAGGTGATGTTTACATCAAACAGTGGTAAATTCAGGTAATTTTTTGACATTATGCAGGTAAAAGTTAGTTTTTACCTGCATTTTTTATGTTTTTTTGATGAAAAGTGCACACATTGCCACAAGATGATGTATAATAGAGGGTGAAAATACAGATATTTTGTATTTTTGATGATTCTATTTAATTAGAGTTTAATTTTTCTTTATGTGTTTGAAAGGGGAACATGTTATGAAAAAGAGATTATCGGCATTTTTAAGCGTGGCGCTTGCAATGCTAATGGCTGTGACCGGTGCATTCTTTATGCCTGTTAAGGCTGTTGCCGCAACCGAGATCACATTCGAGGGAAAAGCTACTGATAAGACTACAGCGGATACATTATATCTTCAGACATCCGGCGGTACTGTGGAGATCAAGGTTGATTCCAATACCGATACTTCTGAAGCTAAGTTTATCTTCAAGGGAGATAAAGTTACTGCAGAATGCTACAGAGGTGATGACGAGTATTGGCACGCTTCCAAGCTTAAAGGTGGCAATAAGTCGGAAAACGCCGACGTTGATAAGGGTAAGTCTTCCACAGTAAGAGGTAAGATAGCTAAGGGAACAACAAGTTCCAAGATCTATCTTAAGACGAACAGCGGAACCATGGAGATCAAGATCGATGAATCAACCGATCTTAGCAAAGTAAGATATCTGGTTCTTGATCAAAAAGTTGAAATCGTATGTGCAAGAGGAAGCGATGCATATATGCATGCAATCTCCGTAGCCAATTCGGAAGGCAGCGGAAGCATGAGCACAATAAATGCAAAGGGAACCGAGATTTCCGGTAAGGTCGTTAAGGGAACAACAACTTCTAACCTTATACTTAAGACTTCAGACGGAACTAAAGAATATGTTCTTGATGTTGCAACTGATGCGACCGAGTGCAGAGTCCTTATTCCCGATGAGCATATTACAGCTTTTTATTACAAGGGTAAGGATGACAAAAATCATATCTCCAAGCTTATCAATGATGATGATTCTTGTGCATCCAAGGTTGAAACCGATTCAAATACCAATGCTGTGGTATCCGGACGTGTTACATCAGAGACTACAGAGGAGATATTGTTCCTTGAGTTAAGCAACGGAGTAATGCAGATCAAGCTTGATTCTTCAACAAACTTCTCGAGATGTCCCGTTATTGTTCACAACACTAACTTAAAGGTTGAGTGTGAGAGAGGTAATGACGGATACTATCATGCAAAGTCTATAATAGTAGGCTGATATGTTTTTGGGGGATAATTCAGAATAATTTGCTTATAAAGGAGAGAAAAAAGTGAGCAGACGTGGTAAAAAAAGTGCGGCAAGCACTTTAGCAGTGGTTTTGGGTGTTCTTATATTCTTAGGAATTGCGGTAGTAGGAGGATCCTATTTTTTATTTTCAACTCAGGGCGAAATTACTGTAGGAAAGGTTGAAGATGCTTTCACGGAAGATGTAGATGATAGCGATGTCAGCGATTCCGATAGCAATAAGAAAGAAGATAAAGACAATACACCTAAGGCCGGAAAAAGCATTCAGGACGAGGTAGCCGAGATTGAGGCTAAAGCCAAGGAGCATGATGATAGCTTTAATTCAGAAAATGCCTCTCAGACTGATATGAACAATTTTGAGGTGGATGCTTTTAATATTTGGGATAATGAGCTTAATTCTCTTTGGGACAGACTTACTGAAGAAGTGGATGCTTCCAAGAAGGATGAGCTTGTAAAAGAACAAAAAGCATGGAATGCCGAGAAAGAGGCCAATTCTAAGGTTGCCGGATTATATGCTCTCGGCGGAACGATGCAGGCTATGCTCGAAGCCGGAGAGATGGAAGAGATGACACATGAGCGTGTCTATGTTCTTGCCGGATATCTGGCAGAGGCAAGAGGAGAGAGCTTCTCTGTTCCTGCTGAAGTGCAGAAGATATTTGATAACAGAAAGACCCTTGATCAGACATTTGAAGCTCTGTCAGGAGAGTGGATGTTTGATGAGAAAAGAGGGGCAGTTATCGGTGTACAGAGATCAAGCGAATGCGAGTACGGAATACCCGATAGTAACTGGACCGTATGGATCACAGGCGGCGATATCATGAGCGATCTCGAAGTATACGGATACTGCGGCAGCTCAGAAACTATCGTGTTTAAGAAGGGATCCGAGTTTTATAAGCTTGAAAAGGCTTTTGACGACGAGAATACATTGATCCTTTCATATGTAAGTTCTCTTGATGAAGAGTGTACAGATCCCATTTACGGAACTAAGGTTCAGTAAAGAATAGCAATAATAAAAGCTTCCCGAACAGTGTTTATACTGTAGGGAAGCTTTTTTATTTAGTATTTCTCAGGTTCGGGATAATCTACACCGAATGTCTCAACTGTAACGGTCTTCATAACCTGGTTGGTCACGGGACGATCGTTATAATCTGTATCTACTTCGGCAATCTTGTTAACTACATCCATTCCTTCAGTAACTTTACCGAATGCGGCGTAGTCACCGTCAAGATGAGGTGCATTCTTGTGCATGATAAAGAACTGAGAGCCTGCTGAGTTGGGCATCATTGATCTTGCCATTGAAAGAACGCCTTCTGTGTGCTTAAGATCATTCTTGAAGCCGTTTGAAGCAAATTCTCCCTTGATGCCGTATCCGGGGCCACCCATTCCGGTTCCTTCGGGATCGCCGCCTTGAAGCATGAATCCGCGAATGACTCTGTGGAAGATGAGTCCGTCGTAGAAGTTCTTGTTGATAAGTGAAATAAAGTTATTAACGGTGTTGGGTGCAATCTCGGGATAGAGCTCTGCCTTGATTACATCGCCGTTTTCCATTGTGAATGTGACAATAGGATTCTGAGCCAATTTCTTTTCCTCCTGAATTCTTATTAACTTATACCTCGATAGTATATCATTTTTGACACTAAAAAACACACCCCTTTAGTTCGTTGGCTAAAGGGGTGTGCATAGAATCTTTTGAATAATTATCAGATGTTGACGAACTTCTTGGTACTTGTATTAAGTCTGTCGGTTACATCGTTATTGGTATCCATCGCTGTGCTGATACCTGTGATCTCATCAACGATATCCTGCGAATTGCCTGCGGACTGGTTGATCGCATCGGATGACTGATGAACAGAATCCGTGATCGATGAAACTGCCTCAGTCATCTCGTTCATAATAGCATTGAGCTGCTTGGTCTGATCAGAAATATGATCAAGCACATCGTTGATGAACGAAGCCGTTGATTCATACTTTTCGCCTGTATCAACGAATGAATCGTAATCGCTAAGAACTGTGGAATTGATGAAATCAAGCACGTGCATAGCGTTATCTGCAAGCGATTTAACCGCTGTTGTAACTTCATTACTGATAATCTGGATGTTTCCGGCTGTCTGTCTTGAATTCTCTGCAAGTGAACTGATCTCTTCAGCAACAACCGCAAATCCTTTTCCTGCTTCACCTGCTCTTGCAGCCTCGATGGAAGCGTTAAGAGCAAGGAGGTTGGTCTGTGATGCAATGTCGAGAATGACATTGGTAAGTTCACTGATCTGTGCAACCTTTTCACTGTCTTTAACCGACTGCTCGAGAACCTGTGAAAGGGTCTCCATCTTATTTCCGGTATTATCCTTCTTGGACTGTGCATCATTCTTGATATCAACAGCTTCGTTACGGATCTCTTCGGCTTTGGAAACACCTTCGTTTACTCCGGAATTGATATTGTTGGTTGCATTTCTGACTTCATTAAGTCTCTGGTCAATAGTTCCTGCAGTCTCAGATACGTTCTGCATACTTGCGGAAAGCTCTTCGAGAGCTGCGGATGTATTTGTGATATTATCACTTGCCAGATGGATCTGTCTGGTCATGTTATCGGATGATTCTGTAAGAACAACGGTACCGTCCTTGACCTCTTTCAAAACTCCCTGCAAGGTTTCGATGAAGTGGTTGAATCCGTTCTTTACATTAACAAGCTCTGATGAAGTTTCCGTCTGCAAACGAACGGTAAGATCACCCTTGTCATGATTGATATCATCAATGATATTATTGATCTCTGCAGCGATGGAATTAACCTTTTTACCAACTGTTCTATAGTTAATGAAAAGAGAGATTGCGATAGCTGCTATGTAAATAAGAGTAACGATATTGACTAAAGCAAGAGCACTGCTTGTGTTTGCGGCAACCTTAGCCTTACTTTCTGACTGACCCTTTTTGATCTCTTCATCCATTATTGAGAGCTGTTCTTTAAGACCTTCAAGGTTTCCGGATGCTTCACCGTAGACAACGGCTACGATAGTATCAACATCGCCCTTTTCTCCGGCTTCAATGACACGTACATACTCATCTCTGTACGGGGTATATAATTCCTTGATCTTATTAGCTGCATCAAGTCCAACGGTATTTCCGCTAAATCCCGATATTGCGGTAAACCCGCTTACCATACCTTCAACGGCTTCGTCCATTTCGGTAAGACAGTTCTTCATCTCGGGGATCTTGGTCTCAAGCTGTCCAAGACCTTTGATCGTATCGTACATGGCAGCCATAGCAAAGCCGTCATTATCGATGATACGCATATCTACTTCAAAGACGCGTATATCATCCATTAACCCTTCGATCAGCTCTGCTGAATCCTGGGCTGTACTTGACATGTTGTTCATCTGAGCGATTACGGATACGATAGTCAAGATAAATAAAAGAAGCAGAGCAACATAACTGATCACATTCATTCCTGTAACTGTTTTGAAAAACGGGATTTTCTTTACTCTTGTTTTTTCTTCCATATCAGCCTCTCTTTCAGAAATAACGACGCGTTATACTAAAATTATAACGTAATTACGAATCAAAACAATTGGCTTTCCGAAGAATTAAGAGCAATTTTCTAATTATTTTATACTTTTATGAAAATGGCTTTACAAGGCGAATTGGCTATGCTATAATTTCATTCGTTGGTGCGAAATGCACTGTTTATGATACCTAGGGGAATCATACAATGGCTAGTATCACGGTCTCCAAAACCGTTCATGCGGGTTCGAATCCTGCTTCCCCTGTTAAAAAGCCGCTCAATCATAGGATTGAGCGGCTTTTAATTTATCTTTATCTATTATCATTATTTATTATTCAATTCTTCTTCTATATAAGAAGCCTTCTTTTTCGTAAATAGCAGTAATAGCGCCTTCCCTGAAGCTCTCTTTCTCGACGGTTATTGTTCCGTCGGGATTTATGGATTCCCTGCCTTCAATATCGGCAGAATAATTGTTTATCACTATTCTTATACCGATAAGCAATAGGGCGGTAATCGTAACAAGGATCATACCGATTATCGGGATGATCTTGGATTTCTCCTCCTTGGTATCACTCTTTCCTATACCCTTCATCATTGTAAGCACAATACCTATAGTGGCTACCATCCACAGTACGTTAAGGATTGTGGAGCAGTCGAGATAAATATATTCTCGAAGTTCCAGACCTGTCGGAACGGTGCTCTTAATAAAGGTAATTGCAATTGTCATTACAACAAGCGAAAAAAGCAAAAAGCCTGCTGCTATCTTTCCTATTTTCCTCATAAATTTTCCCCATAAGAATGACTAAGCATTAATACTTAACTATTATACAAAATATAAATATCTTTTACAATGGGAGTAACAAGTAAAATTGCTAAAAAATTTTACGTATAATTTTTATATAATGTACAAACATATCTTATGTGTTATACTGAGTTCTGAATTTATCCTTATTAAAGAGGTGCTTATGGCAAAAGAAATCTGGAAGCCCGGAAATATGCTTTATCCCATTCCTGCAGTTATGGTCAGCTGCGGAAGGCCCGGAGAGAAACCTAATATAATAACTGTTGCGTGGGCAGGTAATATCTGCAGTAGCCCTGCGATGTTGTCTATATCCGTGCGAAAGGAACGTTTTTCCTACGATATTATTAAGGAAACCGGTGAGTTTGTTGTGAATCTCACAAGCGCTTCGCTTACGAGAGCGGCGGACTGGTGCGGTGTCCGTTCGGGAAAAGATTATGATAAGTTTAAAGAGATGAAGCTTACACCTCAGAAATCAGAGAAGATATCGGCTCCCGGAATTGAGGAGAGCCCTGTTAACATCGAGTGTAAAGTTAAGTCGGTCGTTGAACTTGGAAGCCATGATATGTTCATTGCGGAAGTTGTCTGCGTTACTGTTGATGACAGATTCATGGACGAAAAGGGAAGATTTGACCTTAAAGCTGCGGATCTCGTTGCTTATTCACATGGGGAATATTTTACGCTTGGCAAAAAACTGGGAAAATTCGGCTATAGCGTTGCCAAAAAGAGAAAGAGATGAAATATTTTATTCTATATGTAAAACAAACATTGCGATTCGTACTTAAGCCATTGTCTTTTGTACCCGCGATCATAATGATGTGTGTTATTTTCATGTTTTCCGAACAGAACGGACAAGAGAGCGATCAGCTAAGTTACAAGGTGGGCGTCAAGGTCTTTACCGTTGCCAATGAGACATTGGATAAAGGTTGGACAAGTGAGCACATTGAGGATCTTTCGCTTCGTTCGCAGCATTATATAAGGAAGGCGGCTCATTTTACGGAGTACTTTTTACTTGCGGTATCGGTGGCGTTTCCTCTATATGTATATGGTTTGAGAGGGATCAGGCTCATGGTATTTGCAGGATTGTTCTGCGTGGGATATGCTGTGCTGGATGAATATCATCAATCCTTCATCGACGGGCGTACTCCCGGAGTTAAGGACGTATGCATAGACAGTGCGGGAGTTTTTCTTGGAACGATCGTTACCAGAATTGTCGGCTGGACGGGAAGGATGACGATATTTCGAAAACTGTCCAAAAAATATATTGACACATGAATATTGACTATGATATATTACTTTAGTATTTGAAAACAAAGCAGAGTATCCACTCTCACCCTGCGGCATTGCCAGTAGGCGTTAATAACTTTTCGATACAGATTATTTTTCTGTGTGTGATTAGGTGGATGCATTGCGCATTCACCTTTTTTAATTATTTCGGAGGATAAGGCCATTAGCGAGTTATTTATTAACGAACAGATCAGAGCTAAAGAGGTTCGCGTGATCGGAATCGACGGCGAGCAGCTCGGAGTTATGTCAATTCAGGATGCCAGAAAGGTTGCCGATGACGAGGGTGTAGATCTTGTTATGATCGCTCCCACCGCTAAGCCACCTGTTTGCAGAGTTGTTGATTACGGCAAATTTAAGTATGAGCAGCTTCGCAAAGAGAAGGAAGCAAAGAAGAAACAGAAAACCGTTGAGATCAAGGAGATCAGACTTTCTCCCAATATCGATACCAACGACCTTAATACCAAGGTTAACGCAGCCAAGAAGTTCCTTGAGAAAGGAAACAGAGTTAAGATCACACTTCGTTTCCGCGGAAGAGAGATGGCTCACATGGGCGCAAGCGTTCACATTCTTACAGATTTTGCAGAGGCACTTGCCGATGTAGCTGTTATTGAGAAGCAGCCCAAGGTTGAGGGACGCAGCATGACAATGTTCCTTGCCGAGAAGAAGAACTAAGGTTTTTACCATAATTTTGGTTGAACATATATCATGATAATTAAAACATTTAGGAGGATTTAGTTATGCAGCAAAAGATGAAAACAAAGAGAGCTGCTGCCAAGAGATTCAAGGTTACAGGCACAGGCAAGCTCATGAGAAACAAAGCGTATAAGCGCCACATCTT
>JAEEGL016677285.1_pt1 | contig 36535 bp, 23 predicted proteins | sample 9134231 | NCBI WGS metagenome assembly JAEEGL01 (sample SAMN16246548, study PRJNA631951) | gut metagenome | biome: gut microbiome; feature: rumen; material: fiber-attached | host: Bos | place: Iran: Karaj | collected 2018-10 | reverse complement strand
CAGGTCAGCGGATTTATGCTACCTTCTGGCCTATTAAAAAGAAAACACCCAATCTTACATTTTTGGGTGTAAAATTGGGTGTAAATCTCGTAAATCACTGATAATCAGGTGATATTGCGGAGAGAGAGGGATTCGAACCCCCGGTGCCTCTCAGCACGGCGGTTTTCAAGACCGCTGTAATCGACCACTCTACCATCTCTCCTTGTGCTCGAATTGCTCGAAAAGCGGATGCAAAGGTAGTGCTTTTATTCAAAACTGGCGCATATTGCGAGGGGTTTCTTTTCTTTTTTTAGATTTTTTAGTATTTTCACAACTGCAATAACTTGCATTATTCGTATATTTGCAACTTTAATGACTTATCTGTGCAACAATTGACATGCAGACTCACGATGAAACAATGTTGAGACGCTTCCGCACCAAAGAACGGGTGATGGAATTGGGGAGTGACGAACTGGAAAAACTACGACTGACCGGAGAACGTGGTGATGCCTACGCTCAGTACGGTTATGGACGGTGGCTCTATTTCTGCAATCCTTCCGATGATGCCATGAAGAAGGCTGAGGAGCTGTTCTTTGCCACTAAGGACCTCATCCCCGACAGTCTTGCTTCCTACGCACAGATGCTGCGCTACGGTGAAACTACAGTCACACATGCAGCCATCATGGACATTGAAAGGAGTGAGCAACTGAACAACGAAGCCATCAAAAGAGGCAGCACATTAGCTGCCACCCAGCAGGCTCGCCACCGCATATTCGGCAACTTCTGTGAGTCAGAGCCCCAACAGGTGGCCACAGAGATTGAGATGCGGCTGTCCGACTATCCCGACAACGACCCTCTTTGGTACTTATTGTTAGCATACGCCTACGAAGAAGCTGGCAGACAGGAGGATGCCATCAGGTTGTACGAAGAGGCTATTGAGCACGGGGAAGTGGAAGCCTATTTTTATCTGGCCTTCACTTATCAGCGACGTGGCAACATGGCTCTCTTTGAAGCTTTGATGGAAGAAGGCTGTGAGAAAGGCTGTACCACCTGTCTGATTTATCAGTCTGACACAGCCGACGATGATTTCGACACGCTGCCCAAAAATCAACAGCAACTACTGCACCAGCAACTTGACGAACGCCTGCACCGAGGCCTGAAACTGGGTGAAGGACTTTGCGCCTACTACCTGTGGATGCACCATTATTACGGTGGACTTGGCTACACTGCTGACAGGGAGAAAGCCTTTGCCTATCTGAAACGGGGCATACAGCTGGCCAGCACGCCTTGCATTATTCAGATGGCCACAGAGGCTGAGAGTGGCCATCTGCCAAATAGCATGAGACTATCAGCAACCGACATAGCTGAACTGTGGCTGAAGGCCGCCCGCTATGCTCCTTACGACGAAGAAGTGATGCTCGCCCTGCAACGAGTGAGCGACCCCGTCTTTCTGCTCAGGCACAAAGAGGAACTGGAACACTACTGGCTATCACGCTTCGACGAAGACGAAGATTACGGCCGATTCGACGCTTGGACATAAGAAACTATTAGCAACGGAAAACGAGAAGTTCCCCCAAGACCAACAAATGTTAAAAACAGACCTCATCAGCCATTACTTCAGCGAAAAGCAGTACCTTTGCACCCATGATATACCCGAATAACTACGAGCATAAGATCGGATTCAACGAGATACGCACGCTTTTGAAGGAACGTTGCCTCAGCACACTGGGACGCGAGAAGGTCGATTCGCTGGTGTTTTCCACCCAGCACGACGAGGTGACCGAATGGCTGGAACAAGTACATGAGTTCCGCCTGCTTCAAGAGACTGCCGACGACTTCCCCCTACAGTATTTTTTCGACGTACGCGAAGCTGTGGCCCGCATTCGTTTGGCCGGCACCCACCTCGAAGAAAATGAGGTGTTCGACCTGCGCCGTTCACTGGACACCATCGTCCGCATCGTGGCTTATCTGAACAGAGGCCAGCAAGCCGACGATGCTGAATTCGAGCCCCAATACCCTGCCCTACACCGCCTGACAAAGGACGTGATTACCTTTCCGGCCATGATTCGCCGCATCGACTCCATCCTCGACAAGTACGGACATGTCAAGGACGGTGCCTCGATGGTGCTAGCTGGCATACGCAATGAGCTGTCGAAGACCGAAGGTAGCATCTCGCGCACCCTTTATACCATCCTTCACTCGGCCCAGCGTGAAGGTTTAGTTGACAAGGACACCGCCCCCACCATGCGTGACGGTCGACTGATGATTCCCGTCTCGCCCAGTGTAAAGCGCCGTATTAACGGCATTGTCCACGACGAGAGCACCACCGGCAAGACCGTCTTTATTGAACCTGCCGAGGTGGTTGAAGCCAACAACCGCATTCGTGAGCTTGAGGCCGAGGAACGCCGCGAAATCATTCGCATCCTCACCGTGTTCAGCGACGAGGTACGTCCTCATGTGAAAAACATTCTCGACTCATACGACTTCCTGGCCACTATCGACCTCATCCGTGCCAAGGCCGAACTGGCCAAGACCATTAAGGCCATCGAGCCAAAGGTCGAACCACGCCCCCATTTGGACTGGATCCATGCCGTCCACCCCCTGCTGGCCCTCTCGCTTGAGAAGCAACAGAAAAAGGTGGTGCCGCTAGACATCACGCTCTCAACGCCCCGTGCTCAACTACTCATCATCTCCGGCCCTAACGCAGGCGGAAAGTCGGTCTGTTTGAAGACCGTGGGCCTACTACAGTACATGCTGCAATGCGGTCTGTCCGTTCCCATGGGCGATCGCAGCACCTGCGGTATCTTCCAGAACATCATGATCGACATTGGCGACGAGCAGAGCATTGAGGACGATTTGTCGACCTACTCGTCACACCTGATGAACATGAAGATGATGATCCGCCATGCCGATGCTCACACCTTATTATTAATTGACGAGTTCGGCGGTGGCACTGAGCCTACCATCGGTGGTGCCATTGCCGAGGCCGTGCTGAAGCAGTTCTGGTTGAAGAAGACCTTCGGTGTCATCACCACTCACTACCAGAACCTGAAGCACTTTGCCGAAGACCACGAAGGCGTGGTCAACGGTGCCATGCTCTACGACCGCCACGAGATGCAAGCCCTCTTTCAACTTTCTATAGGCCAGCCCGGCTCCTCATTTGCCATCGAGATTGCCCGCAAGACAGGCCTGCCCGAAGAGGTCATCAACGATGCCGCAGACATTGTGGGGCGCGACTACATTCAGAGCGACAAGTACCTGCAGGACATCGTCCGCGACAAACGCTACTGGGAAGGAAAGCGCCAGACCATACACCAGCACGAGAAATCACTCGAGAACAAGATCAACCGCTATGAAGACGAGCTGACCGAGATAGAACAACAGCGCAAGGACATTCTCCGCCGTGCCAAGGAGCAGGCAGAGGAACTGCTGCGCGAGAGCAACCGAAAAATAGAAAACGCCATCCGAGAGATACGCGAGCAGCAGGCCGAGAAGGAAGCCGCCAAGCGCATTCGCGAAGAGCTTGACGTCTTTAAACAGGAGGTGAGCGAAATCGACACCAAAGCCAGCGACGAGATGATTGAGCGAAAGATGCGACAGATACAGGAGCGCAAAAAGAGGAAAGAAGAAAAGAGAAAGAACCTCGCCCTCAACCCCTCTCCCAAAGAGAATGAAACTGATGGTTCTTCCGACAGCAGCCACTCCACTCTCAATGGAAGAGCAGACGGAGGTGAGGCTCTAACAGTTGGGGCCACCGTCCGCATCAAAGGTCTCACTTCCGTGGGACGCATCGAGAGTATCGACGGCAAGATGGCCACCGTCATCTTCGGCAGCATGCGCACCAAGATGCGCACCGACCGACTTGAGCCTGCCAAGGAGCCAAAGGCCGAACAGACCAAGGCCGAGGAGCGCAACGCCCAGCTTGTTGGCAGCTATGCCAACCTCTCCAACGGCACCCGCGCTGCCATTGACCAACGCCGCACCAACTTCCATCAGGACATTGACGTGCGAGGCATGCGCGGCGACGAGGCCATCAACGCCATCACCTACTTCATCGACGATGCCATTCTCGTAGGCATGAGCCGCGTGCGCATCCTTCACGGCACCGGCACCGGCATTCTTCGCCAGCTCATCCGCCAATATCTCGCCACCGTCCCCAACGTCGCCCACTTCCGCGACGAGCACGTTCAGTTTGGTGGAGCAGGCATTACCGTAGTGGACATTGAGTGAGCTGTGTGAACCGAGTTCTCCACTCTCAACTTCCTTGATTTAAGTCAAAAAATTGTTGCTGTGTGCGCACAAAACACACATTTCGTGATTTATAATTCAAAAATACTCCCTACCTTTGCACCCGATTTAAGTGAAAATCGCGGATAACACGCTTCTCGTGATGAGAAAGCCACTAAATATTGATTATGAAGAAATTAGTGAAGAATGTATGTCTGAGCCTGACACTTCTGTCACTGATTCCGACGGCAGCCCAGGCTGCCACTAAAGGAAGCAACAGCTCAGCATCGTTTGATTGGACTCCAGTCATGGAAGCCATCATCAAAGTAGAGAGCGAAGGAAACGCCCGCGCCGTGAGTGGGAACTCAGTAGGCGCCATGCAAATCACTCCAGTCCTTGTGAGGGAATGCAACGAGATTCTCAAGAATCGCAAGAGTGACAAGCGCTTTACGATGGACGACCGCTACAACGTCGAAAAGTCGAAAGAGATGTTCCTTCTGATCCAGTCGCACTACAACAAGGCGAATAATGTAGAGAAAGCAATTCGTTCGTGGAACGGAGGTCCACGCTACAGCGTCAGGGCCACCAACCGTTACCTAACCAAGGTGATGCGACACCTCAAATAAGCATAAGCGTATGTTTAATTGAACTAATACAAAGTCCGGTTGTCATTGCTGCAAAGCATGGCAGCCGGACTTTTTTGTTGCAACGTTCATGTCATATGAAAAATCTTTACAACGACCCCTCTGAGATTCGCTCAGAATTCACCAAGTAGTCAGTCGGTCGCAAATGAGCGAATTATGGGCAGTTTTGTAAGAAGCTGGTAATCAGAAGGTTGAATTTTAGACGGCTTTTTCATCCCCCGAAAACTGCCGTTTTATACCCCAACAGAGGCTTGGTTTCGACGAAAAAGAGGCTTGGTTTCGATGCGTTTAAGCCTTATTTCCGATGCGTCCGAGGCTTACTTCCATGCAGTCAGCGGCCTGCTGCCTCGGAGGCAACAGGCCACTGACCATGAAAGAGCTGTTTTTTGCGTCTTCGTCCGTCTAGAAGCACCTGTTCAGAGAGTGCTTTTTTCTATGAATTATTTTGACAAAACGAAGTCGCTTTCAAGGTCATCTGGTAATGACCACTTTCTTTCCGTCTACAATGTTCAGGCCCTTCACCGGATGGGCCAAGCGGCGACCCTGGAGGTCGAAGCACTTGCTGTCCGACGGCTTGCGGTTCAGGATTTGCAGGTCGTTGATGCCGGTGCTGCCAGTACCCATATACTCCAGGGTGAAATGGTCGAACTTGCAGTCGTTACTCTGGTAGTTCTTCAGCTCGACGCCAAAGGTGATGTTGCCATCGGTGAGGTCGGCAATAACACTGACGATGCCGTCGCTACCCACGGTGGTCATATCAGCCTTATCAGCATTGAGGAAGAGCGAGGCACCCTTGTGGATAACGTTGCTGTGGGTGCGCACAGAGAGGCGGTATTTGCCAATGGGCATTTCGGTGAGATGCTGACTTATGGTGCGGTCGGTGAGGTTGCCAGAGGACTGCCACTTGTTGAAGTAGCTGCTGCCCACCTTGTTGGGCAGGTAAGTGCTGTACTCACACTCGAAGGCATCGTCAAGCGAGAGTGTCCATCCCACGGGCTGCTTAGCGTGGAAGTTGTTGTAGCGGCTGGCAGAGGAATTGGTGATGGCGCAGGACACGTCGACGGGATTCTCGTCGGAAGCCTTGCCAATGTTCACGGTAGCAAGGACGTAGTGGCCGCGAAGGATGGCGTAGATGTCATAGTGGCCAATGTTGTCGGCAGTGGCATCACCGCTGATCTCGTCGGTACCGTCGTAGCGTCCCAGGTTTCCGCCCTTGTTGTTCAGCAGTGTCCAGTAGCCGTTTCCAGCGGAGGAGCCGTCAGCCACGTTGTCGGGAGTGTAGGCAGCACTGATGTAGGCGCGGTCAACCCAGCCTTCACCGTTGTTCTCTGTGCGGTAGTTCCAGTTGTTGGGGCTGTCGTTCGACTGCAGGCAGACGTCGGGGTTGCCGGCACAGGTCATGACAAGCCATTTGGCCTCCTTCTCGGCGGGAGCGCTGTCTGATGCAAACTGGGCACCGGAATAGTTGCTGGCATCGAAGGCATCGAAGGTGAAGAGGGCATCCATGTTGGCTTCGGGATAGACGTCAGTCTCATACCAAAGGGTCTTGTAGCTTGCACCCTGCTTGCTGCCGGTGTTGAGCACAAGGCCGTTGTCGGTGCCGTGGTCATAGATGGCAAAGAAATACTGGCTCACGTCGGCGGGCATAGCGTCAATCATCTGCCATCCGTTGGCCTCGGCATGCTGCTCACTGGCCTCCTTGGGCATATAGAGAACCACACGCTCGGCACGGAACTCCTGGGTGGCAGAGCCATTGAGCAGATTGGCCTGGAAGCCGATGCAGACCTCAGTTTCTTCATCGAGCTGGAAGTAGAGTCCCTCAATCTTCATGTCGTTTGTGCATTTGGCGATGCTGTAGTAGGCAATGCTCTTTTCGGGTATGTCGGCAGTGGAACAAAGTTCCTTGCTCACGAACATATAGGCTTCGCTCAGGTTGTAGACGGCGTTGTAGGCTGCACCGAAGTAGTACTTGCCTGCGGGCAGTGTGATCTTGCGATAGATGCGGGCGTTCTTCAGGTCGCCAGTAGTATTCTTCGAGGCATCGTTCCACACGCCGAGCATCAGGGCATCGTTGCCTGTGTAGCGGTCAAGGCCGTGCTTGGTTCCGTCGCCGCCATTGGGTATGTCGAAGTTCTCCACCGTCCAGTTCTTCGGAGCGCCGAAGCGGCTGGTGCCTCCGGTAGTCCTGCTCGAAATCGATGTCGCCATTGTAGCCCAGCAGCTCAACCTTGGCCACATCACCTGCGTAGGCGGCAGCGGTCGTGGCCAGGGCCTTGAAGTTGAAGTCGCCAGCCTCGGGCCAAGCCATGATGGTGGCATAGACGGTGTCGTTTCTGGTGACATAGCGCACGTCCTGTGCCGTGTAGTTCTGTCCCTCGTTGAAGCCCTGGGCAGTCATGGGATTCACAGCCTCAGCCAGTGGGCCTTCGCCGAAGGTGTTCCACACGCGGGTACCATAGATACTCTCGCTGTTGATGTCCATCCAGGCCTTGATGTCGGCCAGCACTTTCTTTTCCTTGTCGTCGATGGTTCCGTTGCCCTTCACGGGAATGGACACCAGCAAGTTGCCGTTCTTCGACACCACGTCGATGAGCATGCGGATGACGGTGGCACCGCTCTTATAGCCGTTGTTGTTGTAGACATTCTGGTCGTAGTGCCACTGGCCTATGCAGGTGCAGGTCTGCCAGTAGGCTGTCTGCGGACGGTCGGGGATGCCGCGCTCCACGTCCCACAGCATGTAGCCCTTCTGCTGGTCGGTGAGTTGCTTGCCCGTGACCACCACCTGCTGCTGGCCATTGTGAGTGGCAGCACTGTGGTTATAGTAGTGCTGCAGGATGTTCTGGCCCACTTGGTCGTCACAGCCATAGAAAGGCATGGCCGTGTCGTCGAAGTAGATCATGTCGGGATTATAGTCGTTGATCAGCTCCAGCACGCGGTTCTGGAACTTCTGCTTGTAGGCCGTCGAAGGCAGCGAGGCACCATTGCCCCAGTCCCATTGTGAGTGGATGGTGCCACTGCTCTCCCACCCCGTTGAGTGGGCATGGTCCTGGGCATAGAGTTCCTGCGGGTCGAGTCCTTCCCACCACTTGCCCTTGCCGTCGGCCTTGAAATCTTTTTCATTTTCTTTTCGTTTTGTTTCTATTCAGTTTTTCCTGATGCAAAAGTACGGTTTTCCTTCCCGTTCACACATCAAAATATTACACAAGAATAGCACAAAATTGCGATTGAGGCTCACCATGTTAATTTTGTGCTATAATCTGTTCATATTTGAATATTCTTGCGGGAATTCCTTTGCCGTATCATCATTTTGTTGTATATTTGCAGCGATTATCAAACAAACAGAGCAATGAAAAAACTTTTATTATCACTTGCATTTATGACAGTCATGACAACAGGTTGTGCACAGAAGGAACTGGTGCTTTACTATTCAGAGACCGGCACGACGAAGACCGTAGCCCAAGAATTGCAGAAGCAGACTGGGGCCGACATTGAGGCCATTGAGGCAGTAGTACCCTATTCGGGCAACTTCCAGGAGACCATCGCACGTTCAGGACGCGAAAGGGAAAACGGCGAGACGCCTGCTATCAAGCCGCTGAAGTCGAAACTTTCCGACTACGATGTAATCTTCCTGGGCTACCCCATCTGGTTCGGCACCTACGCCATGCCCATCGCCACGCTGGTCAAGGAGCAGGACTTTGCCGGTAAGACTATCGTGCCGTTCTGCACATTCGGCAGCGGAGGACTGAACACTTCAACCGATGCGCTCAGAAAAGCACTGCCCAAAGCCAAGATAAAGACTGGCTACGGTGTGCGTACAGCAAGGGTGACGGCAGCGGCAAAGGAACTGGACCGTTTCCTGAAAGAGAACGGCTATAAGGAAGGAACGGTAGAACAACTGCCCGACTACTCCGCACAGCAACCCGTGACGGACGAGGAAAGAGCCATCTTCGATGCTGCCTGCTCCAGCTATCAGTTCCCACTTGGCCCCCCGCAGACCGTGGGCAAGCGCATCACACCCGACGGCACAGACTATAAATATACGGTGAAGGGACGCGGCATGGACGGAACGGAAGCCACTTCGATTATTTATGTGACTGTGGGCAACGAAGAGAACGCAAAGCCGGAGTTTACGGAAGTGGTGAGATAAAAAGAAGGCATGATACAGATTCCGATAGAGTCGATGAACCTGATGCTGCTGAACGTGGGACGTGCGCAGCACAACGCAGACTGGAACTGGCAGGACGTGAGCTCGCCTTTCATCCGTGTCTTCTACGTGACGGAAGGCGAGGCACTGCTACACCTGCCAGGACAGGACGTGACGCTGCGGCCCCATCATCTGTACATCATTCCAGCCTATACGGTTCATTCGTACGAGTGTCACGGCCCGTTCTCGCATTATTACCTCCATACCTTCGAAGGGTTCCGCAACGAAATGAACCTGCAGGAAGTGTGTGAACTGCCTACGGAGGTGGAAGGTGACGAGATAACAGAAATCCTGTTTGAATACCTGTGCAACCAGCAACCCGACGCACAACTGCCGCAGAGCGACCCGCGAAGCTATGACACGTCGGCACAGACATCGGACTATGTGGCACGCTATCGCGACATGGAGCTATGGGAAAAGATGGAACTGCGTGGTGCCATGCTGATGATCATGTCGCACTTCATACGTCAGGCTCAGCCTCGCGTGTGGACTCACAACAAACGGATGAAGCGGGTGCTGGAACACATTCACTCACACATAAGCGACAACGTCGGCGTTGAGGAGCTGGCCGAGGTGGCCAGTGTCAGCAAGCCCTACTTCATCAAACTGTTCAAACAGGAGTTCGGAGCCTCGCCCGTGCAATATATAAATAATAAAAAGGTGGAAAGGGCACAACTGCTGCTTTTCACTTCCGACAAAGCTGTGAAAGAGGTGGCCTACACCTTAGGATTCAGCGACCAGAACTACTTCATCCGCCTGTTTCGCAAGGTAACAGGCATTACACCGCAGGAATACCGCAGAAAAATCAGGCCGTGACGGTTGTCACGGCCTGATAAAAAGCTACAGATTATTATTCGATAACGCCAACGATCTCATTGACATCGGCCACACCATGTCGGTCGAGCCATTCGTTGATACCATCGCGCACCTTAATAGTGACGGCTGGGTCAATGAAGTTGGCCGTGCCAATCTCAACGGCAGTGGCACCGCACATAAGGAACTCCAGTGCGTCCTTGGCCGTCATGATGCCGCCAAGACCAATGACAGGAATCTTCACAGCCTTCGACACCTGACTGACCATGCGCAAAGCAACAGGCTTTACACAGGGGCCGCTCAGTCCACCCGTGCCAATGGAAAGCACACGCTTGCGTTTCTCAATATCGACAGCCATGCCCATAAGTGTATTAATCAGCGACACCGAGTCGGCTCCTGATGCCTCAACAGCACGGGCAATCTCGGTGATGTCGGTCACGTTGGGCGAGAGCTTCACGATAAGTGTCTTATGATAGCGCTGACGTACAGCCTTTACCACACTCTCAGCACCGGCACAGGTCACGCCGAAAGCCATGCCTCCGTCCTTCACATTAGGGCACGAGATGTTCAGTTCAATGGCAGGGATACACTCCAAAGCATCAATACGTGCAGCACACTCAGCGTAGTCTTCAGGCGACGAGCCGCTCACGTTGACAATCATATTGGTGTCGATGTCCTTAATCAGCGGATAGATGTGCTCACAGAAATAATCCACCCCCTTGTTCTGCAGACCCACACAATTGAGCATGCCCATCGGTGTCTCGGCCATACGAGGATAGTCGTTGCCCTCACGGGGCTTCAGGGTGGTGCCCTTCACGATGATGCCGCCAATCTCGCTGAGCGGCACGAAGTCCTGAAACTCAAGGCCATAGCCGAAAGTGCCCGACGCTGTCATCACCGGGTTCTTCAGTCGCAGGTCTTTTATCTGTACGTCTAATCTTGCCATAACAGTCGGTTGATATTAAACACGGGGCCATCCTTGCACACACAGAGGTTGCCCTCAGTGGTTTTCTCCACACAGCACAGGCAGGCTCCCAGTCCACAAGCCATCAGATTCTCCAAAGACACCTCACACTCAATGCCTTTCGCCCGCGCATAGCGGGCCACAGCTTTCATCATGGGCGTAGGACCACAACACTGAATCAGGTCGAAATGCTCCTGCGCAAGAACAGAGTGATTGGTGACAAAGCCTTTTTCGCCTTCAGAACCGTCTTCGGTAGTCACAAGTACGCGACCATACTTACGAAACTCATCAAGCATCAACAAGTCCTTAGCCGTACGCGCTCCAAGCAGGAAGATAGGTTCAACACCCTGAGAATGACAGAAGGCACCCAGATAGAGCAAAGGTGCTACACCCACGCCACCACCAACCAAGAGTGGAGTCCCCTTCATTTCCTCCTTGGGGGGAAGATACGGTGAGAAACCGTTGCCCAAGGGTAATACGCAGTTCAGCTTGTCGCCCGCTTGCAGCTGTGCCATACGGTGGGTGCCGTCGCCTACTACTGCCACCAACAGCCAAAGCTCATTTTCTTTGTAATCGACATAGCAGATGGAGATGGGACGGCGCAAGAAGGTTGTAGACGAACCGTCAACACGTATCTCAACAAACTGACCTGGCAGCATCTCAGGCAGCGCATGGCTGTCGGTCAGCTTAATCAGAACGTAACGTTCATGAATCTGCTGTACTGACTTCACCGTCAGGTCAAGAATATATTTCTTCATTTACGTCTTTCTTTCCGTTATATGATATTTACTAACTTCGCACAGTAAAGTACCTTAGAATCTTCCGGGACCACCAAATCCACCACCGCCACGGGGCATTCCACCTCCGAAGCCGCCACCACGGTTGCCACCACGGCCACCACCGAAGCCACCATCAGGGCCTCCGCTGCCACGGCGCATGTTCTGACGCATCTCTTTGTTGCCAAAGAGATTCAGACGATAGGTGGCGCGCAGCATGATGTAGCTGTTGATAGAGTTGTACCAATTGTCGGTGCGACTCAAGGCATCGATGGTGCGCGAGAAGTTGCTTTGCTGGTGAAGAATGTCATAGAACTCAAGACGCACGCTCAGGGGATTACCCTTCAGGAACGACTGCGAGATTTGTGCATTCCAGATCAGCTCGTTGGTGTTGGCAGCATCGTCGCTGAAACCACGGCGCGACGACATGTTCAGGCTGGTAGTGAACTGCATGCCCCAAGGAGCCTGCAATGTGGTGTTGAAGCCATAGTTGAAAGCCCAGTTGCTCAGTTTGGAGTTCTCCTGCAAGGCATTGTTGGAATAGTTGTAGCGCACGGAACCATTCAGTTCCACCTCCAACCAGTCGTTTCTGTAGCTGGCACCAAGACGCTCGCCCAAAGTGGTCGACTTGGTAGTTGACTTGCTCACGTTGCCATCACGATTGATGTCGATATAGCCCACGCGGTTGGCATAGCTGGCTTCCGTAGCGGAGCTCACATTGAAATAGCCCGTGGTGTCGATGGCCGTGTTGATGGTGAAGTTGCCACCCAGACTCCAGTTGCCATTGATGTTCTCAGGACGCGACTCGCGACCACCCGTCACGGGGTCATACTTCACCATGTTGGCCACCGAGTTTTGCGTGGTAGAGAAGTTCACGTTGGCAAACACGAAGCGCTGATGCTTCTCGAAGAAGTCGTTGTAGCGCCAGTTGAAACTCTGGGTGAACGAAGGCTTCAAGGCAGGATTACCACTGGTGATGTTCAGGGGGTCGCTGTTGTCGGTAATGGGCAGCAGGTCGCTCATCGAAGGCTGACTGGTGTTGCCACGATATTCAAAACGCATCTGGCCACGATCGGAGAGCTTCCAACGGAAGTTGGCCGTGGGGCTCCAGTTCACCACATTGCGCTTGGTGATGGTGTCAAGTCCCAGATAGCGATAGGTGAACTCACTGGTCTGCGGAATGACCTGAATGCCCACATTGAAATTGTACTTCTCACGAATGACGCGCAGCATCACTTCAGCCGTATGGATGTAGTTCTTATATTGAGAGAAACGGCTTTGGTCAACATCCAGGAACTCGTCGTAAGTGTGACCTCCCAGGGAAGCAAACATGGGGCTCCACTCACGATAACCCAATGACAAGCCCGACATATCGTAACGACGTGTGGGGTCAGTCATGCTCCAGAAATCATAGGTGGAACGATCGCTCTTGGTGTAACGATACTGGAAGTTATAGCTGAACTGCAGGAATGTTGCCTTGAAGATAGGTTCGCTATAGGTCAGGCGCACGTTGTAGTCATAATTCTTGCTTGGCGTCACGTTGTAGCGGTTGCGCTGATAGGCTGAGTCGCCCGTGGCCAGCTGATAAAGATTGACAAGACTGCGCGAGAACGCCTCAGAGTCGCCTTCACTGTAATTGGCTCCGGTCTGCAAAGTCACATTACGTCCCTGACCACCTATTTTGCGATTCACCTGCAAAGTACCACCAAAGCGTTTAGAGTCGCTGTAGTTCATGCTACCATTCTGGCGCTGGTTCACCACCAATGCAGAGTCGATGCCCAGCATGCGCGACACGATGGCAGCGATTTCGGTGTTTGAGTCGGCATAGTTATAAGGATCATCGCTGAAGGTGGCCGAACTGCTGCCCGACGTGCCATCGTTAGAGCCATAGCTCCACGTGGGGCGGAAGTTGATGTTCCACAGCGTGTCGGGTGTCCATTCCACGCGCATCTGGGCGTTCCAGGAATTCGAGCGCGAGAAGTTTTGATTGACCGACTCGCTGAACGAACCCACCGAAGAAACGAAGTTCTCTGTGCTGCGACGGCTCCAGGCATCACCGTCGCCGTGGTTCCAACGCACCGAGCCACTCCACTTCAGCAGTTTTTCTTTCTCATAGTTGAAGTTGATTGAAGCCATCTTCGATGCCTGCAAGCCATTGCGGCCACCACCGCCAAAGCCGCCACCGCCGCCACCACCGCCAAAGCCCATGTCGTTGGTGTTGTTGGCATTGACAAAGCCCATCACACGCAGTCCATCTTTCATCATGGCACCAAAGCCACGGCCAGCATAGCGGTGCTTGGTTCCCACGCCACCATCAAAGTTGGCAAAAATGCCTCGGTTCATGCCCTGCTTCAGTCCAAAGTCGAGCACCATCTGGTCGTTGCCATCGTCGATGCCCGTCACACGGCTCAGGTCGCTCTTCTCTTCGTAAGTCTTGATGCGGTTGATAATCGACGTGGGCAGATTCTTCACGGCAGTCTTCGTGTCGCCAACCATGAACTCCTTGCCATCAACCTTGATCTTCTGCACCGTCTTACCATTGATCTTCACCGTACCGTCGTCGCTCACTTCGGCACCCGGCAATTTCTTGATAAGCTCTTCTACCACTGAACCTTCCGGCGTGCGATAGGCTCCTGCATTATATATAATGGTGTCGTCCTTGGTTGTCACCTTGGCCACATTCTTCACCACTTCCACCTCCTTCAGCAACTTCGAGTCAGGAACAATAGTGAGTGTGCCCACTTGTACGGGTTTGCCTTCGACCGTCACACTGTGGAAGAGTGTCTTATAGCCCACGTAAGTAATACGGACAATGTACTGTCCGTCCTGCGGAGCAGTCACGGTGAACTGACCGTCCAGGTTGGTCACCGCATTGGCAGCCAGCGTGCTGTCTTTCTTCAGCAGAGCCACAGTGGCCTGAATCACGGCCTCGCCCTGTTCTTTGTCAATTACCTTACCCGTAATAGTACGCTGGGCTTGCATTGAGAGGGCCGAAAACATGACGGCCATCAGAAGTAGAAATCGCTTCATACTTTGTTTTTTAATTATCCTTAATACACTTTATGGTATTATGACGCAACACTTTGCGAAAAGTTTAAAGCCAACACCATTTTTTTGCGTGATTTTAGGAAAGATTCCTTCAAACAAGTCGGATGCCGTCATCGGAAATGGTGATAAGCCGACGGCGATACAAGTCACCGATGGCTTTCTTGTAGGCTTTCTTCGACACCTTAAAGCGGTCGACAATGAGTTCAGCAGAACTTTTGTCACCAAGGTCGCAGAAGCCGTTGTTCTCATACAGGTAGCGCAACAGCACCTCGGCAAAGTCGAGCGTGTGCTGTCGGCCAGTGGGCTGCGCCGTAAGGTCAATCTTGCCGTCCTGTCGCACATGGTCGACATAAGCCGTGAGGCGGTCGCCGGTGTGCAGCGGCTGGAACACCTGGTTGTCGTAGATCTGACCCTGATAACGGTTATCGACAATGGCCTTGAAGCCCAGGTCGGTCTTCTGCCAGATGAGACAGTCAACGGCTTGGCCATGAGTGATTGGGGTACGCCGCGACACGGTCTCAGCATACGGTACAATGTACTTATCAACCTTGGCCGTGGCCATAAGGCGATGGGACTCCTGGTCTTCCATGACATAGACAATGTAATGTTTGCCCACCTCCATGCGCTGCTTTTGTTCACGGAAGGGGCAGAACAAGTCTTTCATGGGTCCCCACTTCAGGAAAGCTCCATACTGATTGCACCAGGCCACTTCCAACCATGCGAACTCACCAACCTTGGCCAGCGGGGCTTCGGTAGTGGCAACGATTCTTTCTTCCTGATCAAGATAGATGAACACGGAAATGTCCTGTCCTATCTGCATATCAGGAGTGGCATAACGCTGTGGAAGTAGCACCTCACCTTCGTCGCCACCGTCGAGATAGAATCCAAAATCAACACGTTTGACAATCTTCAACGTGTTGTAATCGCCCAGTTTCAGCATGTCTCGCCCCCTTCTGTCTCTAAGAACGGAACTTCGAGCAGCCCGTCTTTCATGTGAATGGTGCGGTCGGTAAGAGTGGCCAACTGCTCGTCGTGGGTAACGATGACAAACGTCTGACCATACTTATCACGCAGGTCGAAGAATAACTGATGTAATTCCTGTTTGTTCTGCGAGTCGAGCGAGCCGCTGGGCTCATCAGCCAAAATGACTGCCGGATTGTTGATAAGCGCACGAGCCACAGCCACGCGTTGTTTCTCTCCGCCCGAAAGTTCTGAAGGTTTGTGATGGGAACGGTCTCTGAGTCCCATGAACTGTAGCAGTTCCTCTCCCCGGTTCTTGGCCTCCTTGCTGCTGCGGCCTGCTATGTAGGCTGGAATCATGATGTTCTCGATAGCCGTGAACTCAGGCAGCAGCTGGTGGAACTGGAAGACAAAGCCCAACCGTCGATTACGAAAATCGCTCAACTGCTTCTGCCTAAGTTGAGTGGTGTCGATGCCATCGACACACACTGAACCAGTATCCGGGCGGTCAAGTGTTCCAATGATTTGCAGCAGTGTGGTCTTGCCCGCCCCACTTGGGCCTACGATGCTCACAACTTCGCCCTTGTCGATAGTCAGGTCGATGCCTTTGAGCACCTGTAATGAGCCGAAACTCTTAGTTATGTTCTTGATATCTATCATATTTTTCTGTGCATCCAGTGCAAAATGGTATCGTAGATGCTGTCCTCCTCGCGGTGCTGGGCCTCGGTGAAGCTCATGGAGTCTTCCTTGGCATTGCCATACTGATCAGGGAAGATAATCATCAGATTGGTGCCCGAGAAATAGCGCGTCAGCTCGTCGGGCAGGCGGTCGAGTGCGTTCTTGTAGCTGATGGTTCCTTTACGGGCAGTAACCACCACAAGCATGTGGTCCCTGCCTATCGTGCCCGCCAACTGCGGAAGTTCGTTCCAGTGACCCATAGGGGTGTATTCTCCCCTAACACTGGGGTACAGGTTATTAATATATTCAGCAATGAGCACCAGCGACTCGTTACGCCCATGGAACTGTATGCGGCAGTCTAACTGTCCTGCCAGTCGGCACAAGCATTCCAGCCAGCGGTGGAAACCGGGCTCGAACTCAGCCCTTGACGGCACAGCCACCTGAATGCGGCGCAACGTGTTCAGGGGTTGTTCGAAACGCGTGAGAATAATCTGACGATTCAGTCCGTTGTACAGACTCTGGATGAACTCACCCCAGAACTTCTGTGACACGTCAGTATGGACGTGCATACCCATAACAATCTCCGAACAGGCATACTCACGGAAAGCGTGCTTGATGCCATTGGCTATGTTAGTAGCCAGCCGCACCTGGGTCTGCATGGGAACCTCGACGGCACTGGCCTGCTTCTGCAACTGCTCCAGGAGCTGCAACCCCTGTTCGCATGCTTCAGTGCTGTGCTCATCATCATAGACCACATTCAGTGCCACCAGCCCATTCTTTGACTTCTCATTGCGCATCAGCAAAGACAGCGATAGGAGCTGAGGAGCTATCTCAGGATATTTCACGCAGATCATGGTCTTAGTGCGGTCGCCATCCCCACTCCTTGTCAGGGAACCTGGGGTGAGGCTGTTCAGACTGATCTCGATGGCTGCTTTCTGGGTCATGAGCGTCGAGATGACACACGTCACGAGAATCATGATAACCACACCATTAAGCATCTGGTCGTCGACCAAATACTGTCCAGGTGCCACCTCCAGCCGCATACCCACCATGACCATGGCAATGGCACCGGCCGCATGGGCCGACGTGAGGCCGAACATCATGTGCCCTTCAGATTTCGACAATCGGAAGAGTAGGCTTGAGATATAGGCAGCCAAGGCTTTACCGAACGTACCGAAAAACGCAATGAGTAACACAATCCACCACATCTGGCTGCTTTCAGCCAGCGTACGCAGATTGATGAGCATGCCCACACCTATCAGGAAATAAGGAATGAAGATAGCGTTGCCAATGAACTCCGTACGGTTCATCAGGGGCGATACATGGGGAATATACCTATTGAGCACCAGGCCTGAGAAGAAGGCACCGAAGATGCCCTCCAAGCCAATGAGGTCGGAGAGAGCCGCACTCAAGAACATCACAGCCATAACGAAGATGTACTGCATTACGGCATCGCTATAGCGACGCAGGAAATAGCGTGCCAGTCTGGGAATGAGCATCGCAGTGCCCACAATGAAGGCTGCGAGCTTCAGTACAAACAACACCCAGAACAGCCAGCCACCACCCTCGTCGAACGTGCCCGACAAGCCTGCCAGCATGACCAGGGCCATGAACAACGAAATCATCGACGAGCCCACGCTGAGCATGACGCTCGAATTACGCTGTAGGCCGTAGCGCCCCACGATAGGATAGGCTATCAGCGTGTTCGATGCCATGATGCATCCCAGCAGGAACGATGCCCGTACCGAATAGCCGAGCAACAGCACCGACATGATGTAGGTGAGCACCAACGGAACAAAGCAGGTGAGCAGACCGAAGACCACAAACTGACGGGAGTTCTTCTTCACACTCTCCAGGTCCATCTCAAGTCCTGCAAGGAACATGATATAGAACAGACCCACTCGACCAAACAGTTCGAACGACTCGTCGCGCTCCAGTATGTCGAAGCCGTAAGGGCCTATCAGCACACCTGCCAGAACCATGCCAATGATATGGGGAATCCTCAGCTTGCCCATGATGATAGGGGCAAACAGAATTATCAACAACACCACGAAGAAAATCAGCGTGGGGTCGGTGATGTGAAGATAAGAAGCCAACAATGTCATGGCAGCTATACAGGTACGAAATGACCCCTGGTCATACTACCTCAATGCCCTGTTCGGCACAGAGCTTGAGGCTCATTTCCTTCAACTTGAACTTTTGAATCTTGCCACTGCCCGTCAGGGGGAACTGGTCGATGAAGAACACGTACTTGGGAATCTTGTAGCGAGCAATCTTACCACGGCAGAAGTCCTGCACATCCTCAGGCTGCATCTTTACGCCCTCTTCCAAGATGATGAAGGCGCCTACGGCCTCACCGTACTTTTTCGACGGGACGGCAGCCACCTGCACGTCGCGAATGCCAGGCATGTGATAAAGGAACTCCTCGATTTCACGCGGATAAATGTTCTCACCGCCACGAATAATCATGTCCTTGATGCGGCCTGTAATCTTATAGAAGCCCTGCTCGTCCTTAATGCCCAGGTCACCTGAGTGGAGGAAGCCGTTCTTGTCAATTACCTCAGCGGTGGCTTCGGGGTTCTTGTAGTAGCCCTTCATCACGTTGAAGCCCTTGCAGCACATCTCGCCCTGCACACCAACGGGACATTCCTCGCCTGTCTCAGGGTCGAGCACCTTGACCTCAACAAAGGGGAAGTCACGACCCACGGTGGTGCAGCGCTGCTCAAACGTGTCGTTCAGGCAGGTCTGCGTCATGCCAGGCGATGACTCAGTGAGGCCGTAGACGCTCGTAATGGTCATATACATCTTCTCGCTGACCTGCTTCATCAGTTCCACAGGACACAGCGAACCAGCCATGATGCCCGTGCGCAGACAGCTGAGATCGAACATGGAGAACATGGGGTGGTTCAACTCGGCAATGAACATGGTGGGCACGCCATAGACTGCCGTACAACGCTCTTTATGGATAGAAGCCAATACCACCAGGGGATCGAACTTCTCGACCATTACCTCAGTACAACCGTGGGTGAGGCAGTTCATCGTGGCCAGCACTACACCAAAGCAGTGGAACAGGGGCACACAAACACAGAGTTTGTCATCGGCAGTGAAGCCCATATTCTCACCGGTAAAGTAACCGTCGTTGGCAATGCCATAGTGGGTGAGCATCACGCCCTTGGGGAAACCAGTAGTGCCGCTGGTGTACTGCATGTTGCAGACATCGTGGCAGTTCACTTGGCTTTTCATCTCCAGCAACTGCTCGTCATCAATGTTCTTACCCAAGAGCAGCAGTTCAGCAGTATTGAACATGCCGCGATGCTTCTCCATGCCAATATAGACCACGTTCTTCATGAAAGGAAAACGTTTGCTCTCCAGATGTCCGCGCTGGCAGTCACGCAGCTCGGGCAGCATCTTGTAAGTCATGTCCACATAGTCACACTCCCATGTGCCATCGGTGATGCAAAGCGTGTGCATATCACTGTTCTCGCACAGGTACTCCAGCTCATTCTGCTTGTAGTTGGTGTTCACCGTCACAAGCACGGCACCAATCTTGGCCGTGGCATAGAGGAAGGTAAGCCAGTCGGGCACATTGGTTGCCCAGATGCCGACGTTCGACCCTTTCTTCACGCCAATGCTGATGAGACCTTTGGCCAAATTGTCCACACGCTGGTTGAACTGGCTCCAGGTGAAGCGCAGGTCACGGTCGGAGTAAACGATGTATTCCTTGTCGGGCGTTGTCTCAGCCCAGTATTCAAGCCATTGGCCAAGGGTACGCTCATGGAGTTTATAGCCCACGCTGCCCGTCTCGGCAGGATAAGTTCTATCTGGCAGGGGCCTGCCGGCCATGTCTAATCTTACGTTACTCATTCTTTTTGAATTAGAAAGGAATATAAACCACTGCCAATATCTTGGCACTCTTACCTGACGAACCATGCACGTGATGCTCCACGATAGAGTCGTAGAAGATACTGTCGCCAGCCTTCAGCACGTAGGTTTCCTTGCCATAGTTTATTACAATCTCGCCTTCCATCACATAGATAAACTCCTCGCCTTCATGGGCAGAAAGTTTGAAGTTCTTTTCCTCGCTGGGCTGAATGTCGATGATGAACGGCTCCATACTACGACCCGCCTTCTGGCGTGCCAGTGAGTGGTAGACCATGTTCTTGCGTGCCTCGGCTGCACCGTTCGAAAAACTTATACTGCGGTCGCGCTCACGCTCCTCGGCACGGCAGACCACAGGCCCCAGCTCGTCGTTGTCGTCAAGGAAAGTACCCAGACGCACACCCAGTGCCCTGGCTATCTTAATCAGCGGTCCTAAAGACGGCAGATATTCATCGTTCTCGATGGACTCGATCTGGTCTATAGAAAGACCACTACGTTCTGAGATTTCCTCAATAGTGAGGTTCTTGGATTCTCTAATCCCCTTGATTTTGAACCCTACAATGCTGTGCTGGTTGGTCATAAAAATAAATGTAAAACTAACAATCTATTTGTTTTTTGGCCGCAAAGATACGAAAACTGGTTGAAAAACCCCTCTGTTTTTAGAAGATTAACACTAACAGAGGCTTAATTGTTGCGATAGATTAGTCTTTTTTGCTACCTTTGCATTTAAATTACCAGCCCAGAATGAAACATTACCTGTTCGTCGCTGCCTTCCTGACAGTCTGTGTGGTGTCTTTTGCACAGACCGATTCGCTGAAGACAAATCAGAAAAAGGAACGAAAAGTGAACCTCTACGGTGAAGTCTACGACTCGTTCACCAAGGCTAAGGTCAAGGCATTTGTCACGCTGATGGCCCAAGACTCTACTGTCATCGACACCATGACCTGCTGGACATGGGGCACTAACTCCTTCTATGAATTCAAGATTCCGGCCAAGCCGCAAACCATTATAATAAAAGGTACGCGCGAAGGTTACGAAGACACTTTCATGAACTATCAGCTGCGCTATCTGGCCCGCAACAACAGCTTTGAACTGCCGCGCCTGCTAATGAAGAAGAAGCAGGACGACATTTGGCGGGAAAGCGAGCTCGACGGAGTGGTGGTCAAGGGTACGAAAGTGAAGTTTGCCTACCGTGGCGACACCATCGTTTACAATGCGTCGGCCTTCAACCTGCCCGAAGGTTCGATGCTCGACGGACTGATCCGCCAAATGCCTGGTGCCGAACTGAAGGACAACGGCGACATCTATATCAATGGCCGGAAAGTGGACTATCTGACGCTGAACGGCAAGGACTTCTTCAAGGGGAAGAACAAAGTGATGCTCGACAACCTGCCCTACTTCACTGTGCAGAACATCAAGGTCTACGACAAGTCGACCAAACAGAGTGAGCTTATTGGCCATGACGTGGAAAAGCGGGACTACGTGATGGACGTGGTACTGAAACGCGAGTACAACCGTGGCTTTATGGGCAACGTGGAGGCAGGCGGAGGCACTGACTCGCGCTATCTTGCCCGCCTTTTCAGCCTTTATTACGACGATCATTCTCGCGTGTCTGTCTTTGGCAATACCAACAATGTCAATGAGAACCGCCGTCCGGGCGGAGATGGCGACTGGAGTCCCAGCAACATGCCGCAAGGCCAGATGACCACCCACCAAACGGGCTTGCACATCGAGACAGAAAACAAAGACAAACGATGGGAAGAGGAGTTTGATGCCACCCTCCACTGGAGCGATGCCGACAACGAGACACAAGCCTCTTCGGAACGCTTTGCCAGCGAAGGGAATCTGTTTGGCGGCAGCATGTCGGGAAGCCAGCAAAAGGACTTCCGTTTCTCAGCCGACAATCGCTTTGTCATGAAAGAACCCTTCAGCATCTCCTCTTCCTTTTCTGTGAACTATGTCAATGGGCATCGCGACAGCGAGAGCCGCGACTCCAGTTTCCGAACTGCCATTGTCAACCGTACCCATAACGAATCGAAGAACCAATACCGCACATTAGGTCTCAATGGTTCACTGAACTATAACAAGAAGTTCGACTGGGGCGACTACGTCACTATCAGCCTGTCAGGCAACTACAACCGCAACAAACCCAACGAGAACTACACGCTGAACCGCACCTACTATGCGCAGAACGACTCTACCGACCTACGCCACTATTACAATGATGCCCACAGCGAGGAATACAATTACAAGATTGGGGGGAACTACACGCTGCAACTTCCCGACAACTGGTACATCGGTGCCAATGCTTCTTACGATCAGACCATGAACAATTCGGTAAACGACAACTACCGACTGGACTGGCTCACCGAGGTGGCCGCCGACAAGCAACAACTGACATGGCTACCCTCGACCAACGCCCTGCTCATGAGTGCCATCGATCTTCTGAACAACGGCCGCGAGAACCTGCTCGCCCGCAATTATCGGGGCATGCTGGGCATTACCCGCTCCACAGACAATGGCTATCTCTATATCTACCTACCCGTGGTTCACACTCGTGAGCGACTTGACTATTGCGAGGTGGGGTTCGACACTATCGCCCGTCGCAACTACACCCATTTCGAACCTAACTTCGGTTTCTACCGTTGGGGCATCAAACGCGGTTTGCGTTCTGCCAACTACAGCATGACCATCAATCGCCCCAGTCTGTCGAGCCTGCTTCCTTTCGACGACACGACCAACCCACTGGCCATTACGGTAAACAATCCTGACCTGAGGTCTTCCATCACCCATAACTTCGGCCTCAATTTCATCACTAACAACGATAGTCTTAGACGTTTCTTCTCCATCTGGACTAATGCCAGCATCGTTCAGCATTCTATCGGCACCCGCACCATCTATAACCCAGACACGGGCAGCTATATCTTTATGCAGGACAACGTCAACGGCAATTGGAACTGGAGCTTAGGCTCCAACTACGAAATGCCCCTCGACAAGAAAAAACTCATCACCTTGAGACAGGTGGCCGACGTGGACTACACCCACTCCGTGGACTTCGACGTCCAGTATGCTGCTGTGTCACAGCAACAAACGCAACAAACAGAAAAAAACAGCACTGTCCATAACTGGACACTTCACGAACGTCTGACCTTTGAATACCAGAAGGACGCGCTGACCATCGGTATTCGGGGCGAAGTAACCTGGCTCAGTGCCACCGGCAACCGGCAGAACTTTGAGCGCATCTCGGCCTTCGACTACAACTACGGTGGCCACCTGCGCTACACCATTCCCTGGGTAAAACTATCGTTAGCCACCGATCTTCGCATGTTCTCACGCCACGGCTATCAGAGCCACATGATGAACACCGATGACTTGGTGTGGAATGCCGAACTGTCACACCCGATGCTCAAGGACAAGGTGACGCTGAAACTTATTGTATTCGACCTGTTTCACCAATTGTCGAACACACAGTACAGCGTAAATGCGCAGGGACGTACCGAGACCTGGAACAACTGCATTCCACGCTATGTAATGCTATCCCTGCTCTATAAGTTCACGAAAAAGCCGAAACAGAAGATTTGAAAGTTATTATTCGTCGGGCAGAAAGAGCGGGTCTTCGGGCATGACCATGACGGGGTCACTCTGGTATGCCTTCATTATCTTCTCAGGCACATACTCATTGGGCACCACCAGACGGAACATGTATTCGCGCAGCCAGCGGTCGGTCATAATCAGACAGCCCTGCTGTCCCCAGTCACTGCCCCATGAGTTCTCCACCTTCCACTTGGTGGCCTTTCCCTTACTGTCGAGGTCAACTGCAGTAAGTGTCATGGCGTGAGTGGAGCCGCTGTCGAAGGTCGAAATACGCTGTGCCTTGTCCATGCCAAAGGTGGTCTGGAAGAGAGCGCCATAATCGAAGTTCTCCGTATCGGCATAGCCACGCTTACGGTCGAGCATCTTCCCCACGTCGTACGATGAATAGAGCTTATGTCCGGCCTTCAGTGTGCTGATGGCCATCTGCTCAATGTCATCCATGGGCAGGTTCACATATTTCCAGTTGTGGCCGTCGTAGGTGTGGCGGTCGTATTCCACCTCATAAGTCTTGTAATAGGGACGGCGCGGGTCGTTCATGGCCATGATGAAAGTGCCGTTCAGCTGACGGCCACCCATTACCTCCTTATAGAATGACAACGGGGTGTACTCCTTCAGTCCGCCAACGGCCTCTCCGTTACTGTTCTTAAAAGCATAGTCAAATTTTGTGGGAGGCTGGCCAATGGTGTACTGCAGCATGCGGTAGATTTGTGCCAGCATGCGTGTCTTGGCCTTCTCAATGGCCTGCGGCTTCTTATCCTTCTGCACCATGTCGCGCAGTTGAAGACCGTATTCGCGTAGTTTCGACGAGATGAGCTGGCGGGCCTTAGCCGTGTTGTCGGTCGAGAAGCTTTCAGGCATGACCTCCCGGGGCACCAGTCCGTACTTGTCGGCCAGGTCGGCCACACCACAGAACGTTCCTCCGTCACTGATGGGATAGTGGAAGAAGAACTGCACCCGCTGGTCGTCGATGGGTTTCTTGCCTGTATCGACCACACCTTGAAGCATCAGGTTGGCCTTCTCTAACTGGTCCCAGAAGAAAAGGTATGCCTGTGAAAAATCGACATTCAGCGTATCAGTACGCAGACTGAAGTCACCACGCAACACATTCATTCCGCTGAACATCCAGCACCGCCCCGACTGTTTCTGATCAGTAATGGGCTGCCGCCTGGTCTCTATGCTGAAATGAGTATCTATCTGTCCTGCGTTGGCGCGGTTACGCGTCAGGTCGTCAATGGCATTGCCTGCTATGGCGTTTTGCAATGCACGGCTGGCAGGTTCCTCCCTTTGTTCTTTCTCTATGTCACTCAGCATCTGGGGTGTAATGCCGCCGCTCTTCGTCTGAGCCTGTGCGGTGAGCGCCACGCACAGCAGGGTTGATAAAAAGACGTGTCTCATATTAAGTGAAGTTTTGATTTTGCGTGCAAAATTACGAAATATTTCTCATTTATAATCTGTAATTCATAATTATTTCCTACCTTTGCACCCATTCCACATAATAACCAGACAATAATAATGAACAATCCAGAAAACAAGTACATCTCCGTGAGCTATCAGCTCTACACGGTCGAAGACGGGAAGAAAAGCTTAGTAGAACAGACACAGCAGGGACGTCCCTTCCAGTTCATCAGCGGCTTTGGCGTGTCGCTCGATGCCTTCGAACAGCACATCAAGGGTCTTCAGCCGGGCGAGAAATTCGACTTTACCCTGACTCCTGACAAAGCTTTCGGTGAATACGATGCAGCCGGTGTCCACAAGATGCAGCGCGACATGTTCACCATCAATGGCCACTTCGACCATGAGAACATCTTCCCCGGAGCCGTTATTACACTGATGGATGCCGAAGAGCACCGTTTCATGGCCCGTGTGGCAAGTGTCGACGAAGACAGCGTAACCGTTGACACCAACCACCCGCTGGCAGGCGAGACACTGCAGTTCACGGGAGTGGTGCTTGAGAACCGTTTGGCTACCAACGAGGAAATCCAGCACATGCTGAACCACCTGAGCGGCGAGGGCTGCGGCTGTGGCTGCGACGACTGCGAGGGCGGATGCGACGACCATCACCACCACGAAGGCGGCTGCGGCTGCGGACACTGCCATTGACATGAGGAACACGTTTGGAACACTCTTCACCCTGACCACCTTCGGCGAGAGCCATGGATTCGGCGTGGGCGGCGTTGTCGACGGGATGCCAGCAGGCATCAGCATCGACCAGGCTTTCATTCAGCATGAGCTCGACCGTCGCCGTCCTGGCCAAAGCAGCATCACCACCGCCCGGCAGGAAGCCGACCGTGTGGAACTGCTGAGCGGTGTGTTCGAGGGCCTCACCACAGGAACCCCCATTGGATTCCTTGTACGCAACGAGAACCAGCATTCGCATGACTATGAAGACCTGCGCACGCTGTTCCGCCCCTCACATGCCGACTACACCTATTATAATAAATACGGTGAGCGCGACCACCGAGGCGGTGGACGTTCATCAGCACGCATCACCATCAGCCGTGTGGTAGGCGGAGCTTTGGCAAAGTTGGCACTCAGACAACTGGGTATCACGGTGCAGGCCTACACCTCACAGGTGGGCAACATTGTACTCGAAGGCGACTACCGCCATTACGACCTTGCCCTGAGCGAACAGAACGCCGTGCGCTGCCCAGACCCCGACAAAGCACAACAGATGGAGAAGCTCATCGCCCAGATGAAAGCCGAAGGCGACACCATCGGCGGCATCATCACATGCGTGGTGAAAGGCTGTCCCACAGGACTTGGCGAGCCCGAATTCTCAAAGCTCCATGCCCAGTTGGGAGCCGCCATGCTCAGCATCAACGCTGTGAAGGGCTTTGACTATGGCGAAGGGTTTGCCGGAGCCAGTCAGCGCGGTTCGGAGCAAAACGACGTGTTCCTGACAGGTGGCAGCACGAAGACCAACCACAGCGGTGGCATCCAGGGCGGTATCTCCAACGGTCAGGACATCTATTTCCGGGTTGCCTTCAAACCCGTTGCGACCCTGTTACGCCAGCAAGAGACCATAGATATCGACGGCCACCCCGTCACTTTCACAGCCCACGGTCGTCACGACCCGTGCGTATTGCCGCGTGCTGTACCCGTGGTTGAGGCCATGGCAGCCATGACCCTTTTAGACCACTATTTGTTGAATAAATCCGTAAAAATATAGGTCACCCGCATGAATATTGCAAAAAAATTCGCCAAAAATTTGGTCGTTTCATTTTTTTGCCGTATCTTTGCATTCGCTATAAGGGGTTTGTGACAAATCCTGACAAGCTTTAGTTAAGTCTAGTTTAGTTTTTGTGTTGGTTGAGGGCTGGCGATTGCCAGCCCTCAAATTGTTATGGATTCGCTTGAAAAGCGACTGGCGATTGCCAGCCCTCAAATTGTTATGGATTCGCTTGAAAAGCGGCTGGCGATTGCCAGCCCTCAAATTGTTATGTGGCTTCGCAATCCTTTCACTTTCTGTTCCTTAAAATCCAGTCTAACTGTCCACGGTTGGTCGCCTCACTGGTCCAATGCTCGTTGACGGGGGTTACAAGGCTTTCCTTCTCGCACTTCAGCCGGTTCCACACGGCATAGCTGGTGGTGGGTGGACAGGTGTTGTCGTTGTAGCCCCATGTCATGAAGGTCTTTGCCTTGACGTAGGGAGCAAAGCAGCACACATCGAAGTAAGGCAGTGTCTGCAGGTGCGGCTCCGCAAGAAAGCCGTCGGTCTTTGTGAAATGGGGATAGCCGTGGGTACGGCCTTCCTCGGCAGCGGCTGCCATGTCGCTAAGTGCGGGGTGGTTGGCCACACAGAGCGTCACCCTCGGGTCAAGGGCAGCGGTGATGAGAGCCAGTGCCCCACCCTGACTGCCCCCCTGGGTAATGACGTTGCGCCCGTCCCATTCGGGCAACTGAGTCAGGAAGTCGATGCAGCGTACCAGTCCTAAGTAGACGTGCTTCATGTAGTAGTGGTCACGGCTGTCGATGCCCTGATACAGGTAGCCCTTCGAACGGCCATCGAAGGCCGAACGCACATTCTCGAAGTACTCCTCGGGCATGAGCGGGTTCATGCCGTGGATTTCCATGATGAGACGGATGACACCGTTCTCGGGATAATAGTCCTTGCTGTTGGGGTCTTTGATGCGCTTCACGCCAGCACCTGGCGGACAGAGCACAACGGGACAGCTGGCGGTCTTAGCGTTCTTGGGCATCATCAGCAGGCCGTACATGGCCTGATGCTGACGATTCAGGTCAATGCGCACCAGATAGCAGTCGGTCTTGTCGTTGGAGTATTCAGGGCAGGGTGTCTTCGTAAACTTCAATGGATACTTCGCATCCTCCTTCAGATTCTCCTGCCAGAACGGCCAGAAGTCCTTTGGTTCCTGGGTGTAAGGCACAATCTTATCCGGTGAGAAGCCTATCTTCACGTGGTGTTGATAAGTGGTGCCGTCGAGCTTCATTGTCAGTCGGATGTCGCGAAAGCAGGGTTTCTTTGCCGTTCCGGCCTTGATGATACCGCGTCCGTTCTTCAGCATGAGCGTGCCCTTTGTGTCGGCCTCCAGCAGGTCGTTGCCAATGGCATATTCCACCGTGCCGTCACACGGCATGCCGTACTTATAGAACTGCACCTCGACCGTAGCCTCTTCGCCCGTCTTGTAGAGCCAGTCAGCATGGTTGGGCACCGTCACCCACAGATAGTCACTGCGATAAGGATAGTTTTCGGCTCTGAGGCCGATGGCCGTCAACAGGCCAAGGAAAACGACAAACAGTTGTTTCATGACAATTGAGTTAATCTATTCTTATTTTCTGCAAAGTATTGCCGCCCTTGACCACGTAGGTGCCAGGACGGAGCAAGTCCCGGACTGTAGCGTAAGGCATCTTGGCATAGAGGCGGATGCCACCGACCGTGTAGACATCGACCAGGGCTTCAGGGGCAATGACGGCATTGATGCCGCTGGCGATGGCCGCCACGCGCAACTTGCCGTCGGTGAGCAGCGTCGAGGCATCCAGCTCATAGCCTGCGCCACCATCGTCGACCTTCACAATAAAGTTGCCCGAATGGGTACCACTGACGTTGTAGACGGTGATTTCATCACCCACCTGCAACTGGCGTGTGGCGGGAATAACCACAAGGATGGTGTCGCCGTCGTGCTTCAGGCAGCCCTTCACGGTGAGACGTGTGTTGCCCGATGCCTTCAGCTGGCACAGCGTGGTGGCACCGCCCTTCATGACCAGTCCCTGCACGGTGGCCGTGCCGGTGATGGTGGCCTTGGCACTGACGGTAATAAGACCCGTGGTGATGGGCGTAGTGGAAAGGTTGCTCAGCTCCAGCACACCGCCGTTGACGGTGATGGGCGAGGTGCTGCCAGCCGTTTTCAGCGTGAGGCGGCCTGTTCCCTCTTTGGTCACAGCCGTGCCTTTGAAGAGTCCCGAGAAGGTCATGTCGGTATTGAGATAGCCTATCTTGTAGGTGGTCTGCCCACTGAGAACGCCGTCGGTGGCGGTGCCAGCGATGGCACCTATCTTCAGCGTGGCGGTCTGCTGGCTGCCACTGCCACTGGCATAGTGGGCAATGTCGGTGGCGGCATCGACCTTCAGCGTGGCCTTCGACATGTCGGTGACGTTGCTCATCAGTCGCCACTGGCTACCCGAAGCGGTCAGCGTTCCCTCATAGTTCTTGAAGTCGAGGCCGATGTCGCAGCGCACATATTTCGATACGAGCGTAAGGTTTCCCTTGCCCTTTACGCTACCATTGATCTTGCCGCGAGAAGAGCCTACAATCTTGTTCGTGGTGCCTTCCTGCACGGTGACAACGTGGTTGAAGGTGGGCACGGTGGAGGTGCTGTTCACGTCCAGCTGATGCACCTCGCCGCCAGCCAGCAGCATAGGTGAGCCGCTCTTGCCGAAGGTGCTGTTCCAGGCTCCCTGCGCCACGATGCCTTTCCTGACAATAAGCCCGGCAAAGTTGTTGGCCCCGCCGTAGGTGAAGTTCAACTGTCCTGCACCGTCCTTCACCAAATAGCCCGTGCCACTGACGGCCCCCTTCAGCGAAAGGGCGCTGCTGCTTTGGGCAATGCGGATGGTAGCCGTGTCGGTGAGCGTAATCTGGCGGTCAGTGCCCATGTTGTCCTTGGCAAGCACCAGCGTGCCACCGTTCAGCTGCAGGTTGTCCTTGGCAGCTGTGGCCGCACCGAGCGCACTCTTCTGCCCACCGTCATAGAAGTTGGGCACGGTGAGCGTGCCGCCGTTGACGATGGTCTTGCCCGTGTAGTCGCTGTACTTCATGTTGAGCGTCACGTTGGCATCTCTGTTCACGGTCACACCACCGTCGCCGCTCAGGCCGCCGTCGCCCGAAAGCGTAAACGTTCCGCTGTCGAAGGTAACGCCACTGGTCACCACCATGTCGTTGACCGTCACGTTCTTCTGCTCAGCCTGGTCGTTGAACACCACGGCATCGCCAGCCACGAACGACGTGGCATCGGTGGTCTTAAAGTTCATTGCCTTATAGTCCCACACCCTGCTCTCGCTGCCCGTCCATGTGACATCGGCCTGCGGAGCGCGCGTTTTGTGTATTTTCAGCACCAGACGCTTGCCGTCCTCCACTACTATATCATAGTTCACGCCCTCCAGTCCGCGCATCTTCAGCTTGGCAACATCGCAGGTCAGCGTGCCGGTACACTCGGCAATAACATAGCTAACCTCTCCCACATGCAGCAGGTTTACGTTAATGAAGTTGGCGTTCCTGAAAGTAAGGTCGCCCTTGACGTAAAGACTGCCACAGGACGGGGTGCAGACGGCATTGGTGGTACAGATCATCCCCGCAGTCACTTCCAGACACACATTGCCGGGCAGCACCATGCTCTTTTCCGATACGATAACGCCCTCAATATACTCCTCCTCATCATAGCCCGGCATCAGTCGGCACCCCTCTTGGTTCAAAGCCCCTTCAAAGATGATGGTGTCCTTCAAACCCACAATGCCGCTCAGCGTGCCACGGGCACGCAGTTCCACGGGGCCAGTTATGTCGCCGTTCACCTGAAGCGTTCCCTCGCTGATGATGGTAGGACCGGTGTGCTCCAGCTTGCCTACAACGAAGACCCTGCCCAGCATGGACTTGACGAGCGACCCCGTGCCAGCGGTGAGAGAGGTGGAATGATCATCCTTGGCCATGATCTCATAGTCGTGGCCACGCGGGTTCATCAGATAGACAACCGGGGCCTTTATTGGCTTTTCGACCCAGATTGTGGAACTATTGTCGCCAGACACGTCGAAGAGGATGCTCTTGCCGTCGGCGTATGGCTCGGCAGTCGCCATGTCGAAGGAGGTGAAGCCGTCGCTAAGTTCCTGCCCCTTCATCACTGACCAGGCTGAACCATGCTTCCATCTCAGATCGGTCTCAATCACAGGAGGCAGCGGCGGCATGGGCATCTCGCCGCCCAGATAGAACCCCGTGTTGGGGTGCTGGTAGTAGCCACGGGTGGTACAGTCCAGACGGTAGTGCGGGTCTTGCTGCAGGCAGTATATGCTGTAGTCGGTGGGCATGGCCGTGGTGTAGCCCACCAGGCCCGTGCTGCCCTCGTCGTTCTGCTTGGCCAGGATGATTTCCTCGCGCCAGTCGCCCATGATGTCGCCCATGAAGGCAGGGCGTGTGCCTGTGGCGCCATGAGTGGCCCAGCTGCTCTCCTGCGAGAACTCGGCCAGGCGGTCGCCCAGCACCTTCGACACCATCATGTTGGTGCCCCAGCCCGAACCGCCGGGCGAGTTGATCCACTCGCGCTGCAGCGTGCCGTCCCACCAGCAGCCCTCAAACATTGATCCCGTGCGGGTCTGCCCAGTCTTTTCACCCTTGCAGTCGTAGACATACTCGTCGGCATAGCTCAGTATCTCGTAGCCCTTGTGCGTAGCGTCCATATCGAGACAGGCACCACGGCCCACGTCGTAGAGAGAAGGCAGATACCACTCCTTGACATGCTCTGCTGTGCGGGCATCGAAAAGGCACTGGCCCAGCAGCGCACTTTGCTGTATAGAGAAGCCCTCCAGTCCAGGGCGGTCGGGGTCAATGTCGCTGATGATAAAGCGGTCGCCATGGGCAAGACCCGTCGACACGAAGCGCTGCTGGGCGGGGTTCACGCCGTAGCTGCCCGTCCACAGTTCGTCACATCCGTCGCCGTCACCGTCGAGGATGCGAATCTGATGGAACTCAGCACAAAGGGGCCGCTTGTCGTTGGCACTCCACGTGTGGCTATGGTGCCAGTTCTGGGCAGTGGCAGTGCTCCAGTCGAAGTCCCACGACAACACATAGACATGGTGCAGACCGCCGCTCTCGCGGTCGGCACACTCCATCACGAGCGAGGGATGGATGCCGTCGAGATAGGCAATGCCGAAGTGTCCCTCCATGGCCCCGTAGCCAAAGCTCTTGTAGCTGCTGCGATTGTCGCGCCCGTAGGCATCGGTGCCGTCGGTAAGCGAAGCATAGTCGGCCTCGGCAAACGTCTTCTCCTCGCCCGTCAGACCGTCGACGATGCTGATATACATGGGCGGATTGCGCTGCGTCTGCTGGCGGTAGTCGGTCGTGCCGTCGCCGTCGGTGTCGGGTGTGGTGCTGCCGCCCACGTAGGTGCCCCACGTGCCAGCCTCCTTGTTCCAGAAGCGGGTACCGTCGGAGCTGCGCATCATCACTTCGCAGCGTCCATCGCAGTCAATGTCGTAGGCCAGCACCATGTCGTTCTGTCCCGAACAGATGTTCACGTTCGGTCCCATGTCCACCGTCCACAGCAGTTCGCCCGTGAAGCGGTAGGCCTGAAGCTTGTGCGACGTGGTCGCCGTGTTGTCGCCACCCTCCTCGTCGGCAGCAGCACCGGCATAGAGGCGGTCGACCACCACGGCATCATACTCTCCGTCGCCGTCGGTATCCATGGGCCAGCAGAACTTCGTGCGGTAGTCGTTGCGGCGAATCACCTGGTCGTCGAAGTCAATGTTCAGCCACACGTTGGGCCAAGGCTGGGTCTTGTAGAGGAAAGGCTTGCTCATGTCGCCCTCCACGCCGTCGGGACTGACAGCCGTCACGGCATACTCCATGTTGTCAGTCAGCGACGCGGGCTTATAGTTGGTCACCCGCAGCGGTGTGGTGTTCATCTTCGTGAACTGCGTCGCGCCCTTTGCGCGCCTGTACAGATTATAAGTGGTTCCCTCAGGCTCCTGCGCCAGCTTGCGCCAGGAGATGAGATAGCCCGTGCCACCCGATGAGGTAACACTGCGACCGCCAGACCGATAGACGGCCACCACGCCACGGTCTAATGGCTGCTGCAACCGCTGGGCAAAGAGCGACGAGTGGCAAAGCACAATGAGCACGACTGCCACAACAGCGTGGGGCAATGCTGTCAAAACATAGTTTCTTGACTTCATCGATTCGTTTCGTTTTTAGTTACTTTACAAACTGTTTTTTATCACTTTACAAGAACCACACGTCCGTCAATGACATAGAGTCCCTTCTTCTGGTTTGAAGACCCCATCCGGCGACCCTGCAAGTCGTAGATACGGTTTGTCATTTGCTGTCTGCCACTGGGCATTGCAGATACGACGATAATCTTTGTCGCCTGGGCAGCAGCACCAACGAGCTGGCCTTCAATGACAATGTCACTGAGCCCCATCGTCTTGGTCTTGCCCAGGTTAAGGAAGAAAAAACTCAGTTCCAGCGGCTTGTCGGCAGTGGCCGTGATGCCGTCTACTGCCTCGCTGAAGGAGGCGATGTCAAGTTCCCTGCTCCCACGGTTCACACCTGCATTGTCTACTATCACCACCTCGTCGGCACCAGCCTTGGCAGTAGCACTGATATTGCCACCGTCGGTACCATAGCGGGCCGCCTTGAAGCTGACCTTCGAGGGAACGAATGTAAAGCCGTCCTCGGGGGTGAGCGTCAACGTCAGTGCGTTGTCGGCTCCACGACTGGCACTGAAACTGGCACCAGTGTCATTATATATCTTCGTCTGAACGGTCTTCTCGTTGTTCTTTCCCACATACTGGATGGTACCGTCGACAGTCAGCGCTGAGCCTGCACTCCACTTCTTGCCAGCAAAACCTGCGCTCAGCGCCTCAGGGTCGAACGTCACGTCGTCGCCCTGGTTCAGTCCGCCTTTGTCGAGCGGATAGCTTATGCTGCCCGTGATGTTCACGCCAGCGGCATCCTTCACCTGACCGCCGACCGCCACGTCGGAGATGCAGATCCAGCGCCCGTTGTCCACATTCTGCGACCAGGGATAGACACGGATGAGCAGCTGGTCGCCCTCGTCCACTTTGATTACATCGTCAGAAGTAATGTCGTTCCACGTGCTGGTGAGCACAGCAGAAGAGAAGATGGTCTTGCGACTGACAAAGCCGTCGGTGGAATAGTAGGCATGGCACTGCAGCGCACCCCCACCCTGCGCCTTGATCTTCATGCTGAGACTGTTGATGTCGAGCTTTTTTCCTTCAGGGGCTGTCACGGCAAACTGCACATACTGGCCCGGCGCGTCGTCGATGCCTGCTGATGGCCATGCGCCCGTGCTGCCTGTGGGAGCAATCAGGGCACCGTAGCCGTTGACATATCCATAGGTCTCAAGGCCCTCATATTTCACGTCAGCGGCAATGACATTACCCGTTACGGTAGCCTTTTGCTTGTCGGTATTGTTCAGCGTCCAGGCAACACTGAAGGGTTCACCGCCGCCCAGTTCAATGACGTTGATGGTAAGGGGCACCTCAATGCTCTTGCTGCCCTGCGTAGCAGTAATAGTTCCGTTGAACCGTCCAACGGCAGCGAGCGACACGCGGGCATAGAAGGTCTTGATGAGCGAGCCGTTCTGGTAGCTCACCTCCAGCGCGTTCTGCCAGTTCTGCTTGTCAGTGGAGAGCATGATGCCCTCGGTGGCTGTCACCGTGACCTTGCCTGCGGCAGGCTCCAAGCCCAGTCCGCTGAGCGTGAGTTCCTTCATGGCCGTCTTGCCCAAATAGCCCTCGCCCAAATCCACGGTGGCAGGAGCAATGGAGAGCTCGGTGGGAATAACGATATTGTCGGCCAATATGCCTTTTTCCTTCATGAGCTGGGCACACAGGCGGGCAGCCGTCAGCGCACCTGTCAGGTTGTAGTGGGTATTGTCCTTCTCACCGCCTTTGTCGAAGAGGGCTGCATAGCACTTGTCATACGTGCCGTAGCTCTCGTAGAGCGACTTCGTGGCCGAGGTCATGTCGATGAAGGCCACGTCGAGTTCCGTGGCCAGCTGCTGCATCTGATAGCTGTAGTCCATGGTGTGGTCGGTAGCGGCAATCTTCTGACCGGTCTTCAGTACCCCATTCACAATGGCATCATACTTATCACCCAAGTCATGACGGCCGGGACGCGTAATCTTGTTGTCGCTGCCGAAGTAGCAACGGCACACGGCCGATACCAGCACAGGCGTGGCACCTTTCGCCTTGACAGCATCGACAATCTGCTTCAGGCACTCTTTGTAGGTAGTAGAAGGCGTGGTGCCGCGTCCATCGCTCTTCACGGCAGCCGCATTTGTGGCATCGCCCTTGGCGGTGTAGTAGGCCTGCAACTCCAGGTTGTCCACACCGTTGTACTTGCCATCGTTGTGGGCAAACTGTATGAGCACATAGTCGCCCGCCTGCACATTGTTCTTCGCGTTCTGCCATAGTTCATTGTAGCCGCCACGCGAGTCACGACCACCCCGGGCGTAGTTCATGCTCGTCCAACCGTTGGTAAGGAAGTTTCCGAAGTACATGCCCCATCCCCTGGTCTGTGTGGCATTCTCGTCGTAGGGTGCCATCGTAGAGTCGCCCAGTGTGTGTACTTTTTTCGCACTGCCTGCCAATGTGCATAACATGAGCAGCAGCGCCATCAAAGCGTAGATTCTTGATTTCATTGATTAGTTTTTATTGATTAGTAATTCGTTTCGGCTGCAAAGTTACAAAGAATTCCGCTAATGGCGTTGAAAACTTGCAACTTTTCGTTGAAAGGCATGACAGAAATGCAACAAAAGAAAACCTAAAAGTGGAAAGCGGAAAGCGGAAATCTCCGTCTTTCCGCAGTTTTATGCGGGTTTCGGAAGATTCGACACTAAAAAGACACCCCAGGTGTCAATAATCTCCATAATCGCTTTGTTTGTTTTAAAAAAGTTAATATTCCCCTCTCAGCCACGGGGGGGGCCTCCGTCTGTCAGGGGTGGGTGTTTTTTTTTCTTCTTGCCTAGCCGTGCACTTTCCGTTTTCCGTTTTCCGCTTTCCGCTTTTAGCTTTTCCAATCCCCCCGTTTTCAGGGAAAAGTATTTTATAATAATATATTATTATAATAATATATTATTATAATATTTTACCCCGTTTTTGGTTCATGCGGAAAGCGGAAAACGGAAAACGGAAAACAGCACTTGCCGCAGAAACACGGGGGTTCAGTGTAGGGGCAAAAGGTACACATAAAAATTGACGTAAGCACGCTTACACGTGGCGCAGCCTTCATCACGCGCGCGTTAAGCACAATTAAAAAAAGTGGTGGGGAGAAGAAAGGTGGCGTTTCGGTGTTAAAATATGTATACGCGCTTGCAGGCGTGCGGCTTTTTGAGTAACTTTGCATCAAGTTCCTGCAGGACTTAGAGAGAGTGTTTATCAACCTATTATCAACTATTCAAACAGTAAAAAAGATTATGGCAGTTATTCTCAAAAAGAAGCAGAACCGTAGCCGCAACCATACCTGCTACGGCAAGTGGTTTCCCAAGGTGGTGAACCTGGGCACGATTGACACCGACGAGCTGTG